>Ga0256914_1001028_pt1 | contig 26601 bp, 22 predicted proteins | sample HulkmetaG_FD_191571 | JGI IMG/M metagenome (GOLD analysis project Ga0256914, IMG submission 191571) | Hydrothermal chimney microbial communities from Main Endeavour vent field at the Juan de Fuca Ridge, Pacific Ocean - Hulk | ecosystem: Environmental > Aquatic > Marine > Hydrothermal vents ... | reverse complement strand
ATGGTCAGATCATCGAGCGCGGCGCCCACACCGAGCTCCTGGAGCAGCAGGGCTTCTACTATGACCTGTACATGAGCCAGTTTCGGGCCACCGAGCTGATGGAGGAAGCGACGCAATCCTCCTCCCACGCGGGGTAGTCCACAAGTTCAGCATCTTCGTGGGCTCATCTGATCCCCTTCGTATCGGGCCTGGCGCTGGCATCCTGGCATCACGAGCGAAAAAAACTTGGAAAACAAGTCTCCTGCCAGCAAAACAAACAACACCATACCGAATGTTCAACTGTTTGTGGGACAACAGATCAAAGTATCAAAGCCTGCTTCTTAGAATTGAAAAGTTGCACATCAGGTAACACTGTTTGCCTGCATCGAGCGGTTGCGCAACTTTGAAACGTCTCGTTCTGATCGCAATGTTGGGGATTGGGTATGGATGATGATAGAATCAGGACGCATTTGAATTATCCAATCACTCCAATAAGCTATATTATGCCGTTCACATTTTCTCCGCTCCACATCCCCGAAGTGATACTCATTAAACCCCATGTCTTTCCCGACGCTCGGGGGTTTTTCCTTGAAACCTACAAGCACTCCGATTTCGCAGTCCACGGGATCGCCGACACCTTTGTGCAAACTAACCATTCTCGATCCGTCCAAGGCGTATTGCGTGGTTTGCATTTCCAGAATCCGCCAAAAGCGCAAGGAAAATTGGTGCGCGTGGTTCGTGGAGCAGTTTTCGATGTGGCCGTTGATATTCGCCCAAGTTCATCCACGTTTGGTGAATGGGTGGGAGAAATACTCTCGGATGAGAACAAACATATGCTTTACATCCCCCCTGGATTTGCTCATGGATTTTTCGTGCTTAGCAGCACCGCTGACTTAATTTACCAAGTAACAGCGGAGTATGCCCCTGAGTTTGACAGCGGCATCATTTGGAATGACCCTGCTATCGACGTCCAATGGCCTGATCAGCGCCCTATCCTCTCGCCCAAAGATGCGGCGCTTCCGAATCTGGCTCATGCAGATATTCAATTCAAATAATCTGCTTGATTGCGTAAATTCTACGGATTAGACCGCCTTCGCATCTAAATTAGCATTTGTGATATACTGACACGCTGTACTCCCGACATAGGGAGTGAAATATTATTGACTGAGCGTCCACTGCTCGTCACCTACGCACACTTCCTCTTGAGGTTTTTCATGCATTTCCTAAACAAACCATTTTTCACTTTCGTGTCTATTCTGATCGTTGCGCTCGCACTGAGTGCGTGTCAAAAACCAGCATCTCAGCCTGATAACGCAAAAACGGCCGCGACCAAAGAGGTCGTGCAGCAAAATGGTGCTCAGCCAACAGTACTTCCTTCGCCCTCGACGGATGATGGGGCAGTTGAAATTACCCCCAAGCCTGATACTGGATTCCAGGAAGTTACCGAACCGCTTGATAAAATCATCTTCCCACCTGAAGTATCTCCCAGTTATTCGCCTGCAGCTCGCCCCAAAAGCACGTTAGGACAAGATGACGCTACGCTCACCCTTTATGAATGGTGCGATTACGCCTATCCGAATTGCAGCGAATACAATGCCAACATCCTGCCTGAACTCAAGGAAAAATATGTTGATCAGGGTAAGCTAAGAATCGTTCATAAAGAATTCCCTGTTGCCGGCGGTGATCCATCGGTTGTAGCCAGTATGGGGGCGCAATGCGCCGCCCAGCAAGGCAAATTTTCAGAAATGGCTAATTGGTTGTATCAGAATACTACCGCCTGGAGCCAGCAAAGCGATGTAGACGCAATGAAGGAGGCCGTGAAACAAGGCGCCGACACCATCGGGTTGGATATGGCCACATTCAACGCCTGTATCGACAATGAGGAACCATTGGAAGATATCAAGCAAGATTATTTTGACGGCAGTGATCTAGAATTCAAAGAACTACCTGCTTTCGTCGTAGGTGGTCATGTGTTGAGTGAAGGAGTAAGCGGTAATGAGCTTATGACCATCATTGATGCGCTTTTGCAGCGTGAGGAAACAGGCTCGTTGCCCGACACTGTAATTACGGTTACGCCCTCCCCTACCCCAGACACAGACTTCGAAGAAGAAAGTGTAACCGCCATGGGCTCACCAGACGCTTCTATTACCATCGTCGAGTTTTCCGACTACCAATGCCCCTACTGCCTCAAACATTTCGAGCAAACTATGCCGCAACTCAAAAAGGATTACATCGACACGGGCAGAGTTCGCTATGTGTTCAAAGACTTTCCGCTGAGCTTTCATGAAAAAGCGAAACCCGCCTCTTTGGCTGCTGAATGTGCGGGCGAGCAGGGGAAGTACTGGGAAATGCACGATAAACTCTTTGGAGAACAAGAGCGATGGGTGAAATCGAACACCCCCACGGATGTATTCAAAGACTTTGCAAAAGAATTGAAGCTGGATGTCAAGCAGTTCGACAAGTGCCTTGACTCAGAAAAATATATGGATGAAATTACTGCCGATATGAGGGAAGGTATTGATGCCGGAGTGCAGGGTACGCCAGCATTCTTTATCAATGGGCAATTTCTCAGTGGTGCTCAGCCTTATCAAGTTTTCAAGCAAATCATTGACCAGATGTTAGCGGATACCCAGTAGGTTCCCACCCAAGCACCGAATAAATTGCCCCTTTCACGTGAAGGGGGCATTTTATCATTAAGCACAGGGCAAATTGCACTACGAGCCCATTCGTCCTGGCAGTATTCAGGTTGAGTGGTAATGGTTGGTGATAGGCAATCGCCGATCTTTACCAAAAGCACGCACAGTAATCTTCACGCCAGGCGCAGCTTGACGCCGCTTGTACTCATTGCGATCCACCATGCTGATCACCCGGTGGACCAGTACTGGATCATAACCCGTTGCAGAAATCTCCTCAGGGCTACGGTCCTCCTCGATGTACATCTCCAAAATGGCGTCCAAAATTGCGTATGGAGGCAGACTGTCGGTGTCCAATTGATTGGGGCGCAGCTCTGCACTAGGAGGCTTGGTGATGATGGAGTCAGGAATTAAATCTCTTCCGGCTTGCTCATTGCGCCACTGCGCCAACTCCCATACAAGAGTTTTGGGCACATCCTTAATGACAGCAAATCCACCCGCCATATCTCCATAAAGTGTAGCGTAGCCTACGGCATTCTCGCTCTTGTTACCAGTGTTTAACAACATCCAACCAAATTTATTGGAAAGCGCCATTAGAATGACGCCCCGAAGGCGGGCCTGGATATTCTCCTCTGCAACATTGAAGGAGGTATCGCGGAAGGGGTAATCGGGCGGACCGTTGAGCGTCTCCAGCAGTGCCTGAAAAGAAAGCTCAATTGGAATGGTAAGATAGCGTATGCCTAGATTATCAGCAAGTTGCCGAGCATCATTTTGGGAGTGTTCAGAAGAAAAGCGAGAAGGCATGCTTACACCAATGACGTTCTCGGCCCCTAAAGCATCAACTGCAACTACTGCTGTTAGGGCGCTATCGATTCCGCCGCTTAAACCCAACACAACTTTTTGGAAACCATTCTTCGAAACATAATCCCGGGTACCAAGCACCAATGCCCCGTAGACTTCTCCTGGATCGCTCAAGACTGGTGCGATGTCTTCAGGGCGTTGCAAGGTCGCTTCGGGCAAGCCGCGACTGATCTGCTCGCCTCTTATGATGTAAAAAGTCTCCCCCTGCTCTTCAAGCGCCCGCAAAGTTTCTCGACTCTGTCGATAACGCGGATCATGCAGTCGTCGACGAAAAACTTCATCCAAATCAATATCGACAACAATGAGGGCATCCTCGAACATGGGACCACGAGCCAATAAGCGTCCGTCTGGCCCAAACACCAGACTGTGACCATCAAACACCAATTCATCTTGTCCGCCCACCAAATTGCAATAAGCCACGAATGCTACATTATCAGCGGCGCGAGTAGCAAGCATACGCTCCCGAGCAACTCTCTTACCGCGAGCATAAGGCGAAGCAGAAATGTTCAGCAGCAGCTCAGCCCCCAACAAGGCCTGCCATTGCGGTGGCCCTCCAGGATACCAGATATCCTCGCATATACTGACCCCCACACGATCGGTACCGAACTCGAAAATCGGCGTGCGTTCCCCCGTACCAAAATAACGATTTTCATCGAAGACGCCGTAGTTTGGCAGGTAGTGCTTATGATAAATATCCAACAAACGTCCATCATGGATAAGGGCGGCGCCGTTAAATAGATCGTAATGATTAGCCACAGGTAATCCCAAGGCCACCATGAGTCCTTCCGTATCGGGTAACAGGTACTCAAGAGATCTGCGAGCAGCGGTAATGAAATCAGGCTTGAGCAATAAATCTTCTGGGGGATAGCCTGTAAGAGTCATTTCGGGGAAGAGTACGAGGTCGGCGCCCTCGCGTCGGGCTTTCTCAAGCCAATCTCGCACGTTAGCGGCATTGCCGTCAATATCGCCAACAGTGACGTTGATTTGAGCCAACGCAAGTCGCACAATTCTCATAATTGACCACGTCTAAAATAAGTAGAAAACAAAGGAAGCTAGGTGAATGCAACCCACGACGAAAGCAGGCAACGCAGCGCTACTCTATAGGAGGCAGAAATATGACTGGAAAGAGGGGACGATCAAAGGAGAAGGCAGCAGACGAAGGTCGCCTATCTCTGGGAGGTGCAAACGCCAATCGCCTGCTACCCATCATTGAAACAATGACTTCAGCTCACGAGTAGCTTAAATCGCTCCTCTGAATCAGCAAGGACCTTATCATGGATGCTTTGCCCGTGACTATCCATCGTCACGACAACAGGGAAATCTTCAACTTGGATAACCCACATGGCCTCGGGCACGCCGAACTCAAGTTTGAAGACATCAACTACTTCTTTAACGGATTGAGCGATAAGCGTGGCAGCGCCGCCAATAGCGTGGAAGTAGACAGCCGGTTGGTCATGACAAGCCTGCAAAGTGCGTCCAGCCATGCCACCTTTACCGATTACCCCCTTCAGATTGAAGTGCTTAATGACATCAGCCTCGTACACTTCTTCGCGAATGCTGGTGGTAGGCCCAGCTGCGACAAAACTCCAAGAACCGTTCTCATTTTTCTTTACCACAGGACCACAATGATAAATGACGCCGCCATTCAGTAATGCCTTCAGCTTGTCGTGCAGAACAACATCTTCGGGATCGGTGGGTTCATTCCTGATGAAATGTTCGACCATGTATTTGTGGGCAGCGTCACGCCCAGTGACGATGATACCACTCAAGTAAACAGTATCACCGACATGCAACGCCCGGATTTGTTCATCAGAAATTGGGACTCTGAGTTTATGCATGGCTTACCTCCATAACTTTACCATCCACAAGGGATACAGTAAGAGAAGCTCGTCGATTGGCCCAGCACATATAAGCAATAGTGACAAAGTAACATGCTGGGAGGCGATGTGCGATACCTATTTTCACATCCAAAATTGTCGTTTTACCGCCGAACCCCATGGGCCCAATGCCCAACTCGTTGGCTTCGCTATAAATTCGCCTTTCCAAAGCGTCCAACTGAGGATCGGAGTTAGGCTCGCCGATTTTGCGCAGAAGTTGTCGCTTAGCCACAATATAGCCTGTGCCGCGATCGCCTCCGATGGCAACGCCCAACACACCGGGTGCACAACCCTTTCCCTGCGCCTTCAGCACAGCGTCCAAAACCACGCGTCGAACTCCTTCAAGATCGCGGCCTGCAGCTAGTCGTGCGTCGGGCAGCTTATACTGAATTGAAACATTTTCGCTACCGCCACCTTTGAGCTGCAAAGTGATAAAGATACGCTCTTCGGCCCATTCATGAAAATGAATAGTAGGAAATTCGATGCCAAGATTGTTACCACTGTTCTTGCCAGTCAGGCTATCAACAGCATTAGGGCGAAGGTACGATTTAGCAGTCGCCAAGACGACCGCTTCCTCGATTTGCTCCTTCAGCATACGTGTTGAAACGCCAAAGGGGTAATACACTTCAAAAATGGGCGTGCCCGTATCCTGACAGATGGGCGTACTCATTTCCCGAGCCATCTCGACATTTTGCAGAATGGCCTCGAGCGCTTGGGCAGCGGCCGAACCAGGAACTTCGCGCGCCTTTCCCTTTTCCAGTGCATCCACCATATCCTGAGGCAATTCTGTAGCCGCTTTCCGCACCAGTTCCAACAACGGTGCGACTAAATCGAACTTGAGGGGGTCGCTCATGAGATCCTCCAATTGAGTTATGAAAACTTAACAAACAATAACGTCTTCATGCACAAAAAGACGCCAGTGTGAAGTTGTATGTAAACTTAGGAGCACCATCACTCCTAAATAGATGCGTATTTGAAACTTGAGAAAAGTGCCTACGTATTTTGACGAACATGGACGAAGGTTGACGAACATAGGCGATGGTTCGCTTTGTCCACCTTCGTCTTTTCGTCCATCTTCGTCTGATGAGTTGGAAGCATCTTCAAAGTTTATTTCAAATTCATATCATCAACTTCTTAGCAAATGTAACCTTACCACCAAATTAAAAAAAAGGGCGAATTCTCGGAGGTTGGCCGAGCGTCTTTGGCAAAAATTCGTCAGTAAATGAAAAAACGGACACTAAGCGCATTGTCGTTTCTTGACAATCTGTCAATGAATTACTATTATCCACTAGACGCCTTTTTAACTGACAAACTAATACTGATTTTTGCCTAAACCACACTGACTCTGGTTGGATTGTGTTCCTTCGTCACTGTACCCATCTCTACTTCACAATTTGCTGACTCAACGCTCTCGATGAGGAGAACGCCATGGCGCAACACACAACAGTATACGGTTCGCAAGGCAGGATGTCGGGCGCAAAAAAACGCGCCATTCGCGAAGCTACAACCGGGTATCTGTTCATTGCCCCGGCAACCATCTTGCTGACTGTGTTCGGACTCTTTCCACTGATCTACGCGGTGTATATTAGCCTTCATCGCTGGCGCATCAAAAAGGGTCCCTTCTTGGGATTGAAAAATTACACAAAAGCACTAGGCGCCCCAAAAGACATACTCTGGTTCGTCATTGGCATCGCCTTTTTAATCGGTTCGTGGTATTTATGGAAGAGTATGACCAGAGAACGTCGGAATTGGGCCATGGCGGCAAAGTTCCTGGCAGTCATTGTGTTCATCGTTGGGGCTTGGGGCGCGTTTACGGGACTAGGAAAAATGGTGGAGAGTGGAGATCAGAAAATGTTTGAGGCGTTTGTTGTGACTATTTTCTACGCGGTGGGTATTGTGCCCATGCAGCTGGGATTGGCGCTATTGTTGGCGGTGATGCTGTATCAGAAAATCAAGGGCAAAGACTGGTATCGTATGGTTTATTTTATGCCTTACGTAACAATCACCGTGGCTTCGGCTGGCGTCTTTCGAGCCATTTTCTCTCGTCGTCCTGAAAGCATTGCCAACCAAATTGTAGGATGGTTGGGCATTGAACCGCAAAAATGGCTACAAGAACCACATGGCATTTGGGAATTAGTTTTCGGGCATTTTGGTATCAATCTGAAGGAAGTTTTCAACAATATGGGGGTGGATTCTTTTGTCGCATTCATCCTGGCCGGCCCCTCTTTGGCGCTTCTTTCCATCATGCTTTACAACTTGTGGGTGTTTGTGGGTTACAATTCAGTCATCTTCCTTGCCGGCCTGGGGGCCATCCCCTCCGACTTATATGAGGCGGCAGAAATCGACGGAGCCAATCGATGGCATATCTTCCGCCATGTGACGCTGCCTTTGCTTTCACCCACTATCTATTTCCTTACTATCATCACAGTGATGGGCGTATTCAAGGCTATCAATCACGTGCTGGTAATGCGAGAACCCGCAGCACAGGGAACAGTCGATACAGCCAGTCTCTACATTTTTGACCAGTTCTATCTCTCTACTCGCTTCGGCTACGCTTCGGCCATAGCTATGATTCTATTCCTAGTAATCTTAACGTTAACCTTTGTCCAAAACCGCATCGCCCAACGGAGGGTTTTCTATGGCTAATCAAACACTCCCTGCGAAGCCAGCCGAAAGACAACAGGTTTCTTTCTGGTATCGGTACAAACTTGGCCGAGCACTACTTTACTTTGTCCTGACCTTTGGAGCCATTGTTGCACTAACCCCGTTCGTTTACATGTTGTTGGGCTCACTGCTCACCCGGGGTGAAATGCTTAACCGAAAACTTTTCCCGCGGGACCCCATTGCCGGTCTGCAAAATTATGTTCAAGCCTGGAATGAGGCCAATTTTAACGAATACTTCATTAACAGTATTCAAATCACAACCATCACCATCGTGGGGATGCTCATCGTTTGCGTATTGGCTGCTTATGCCTTCGCCCGTGTGAAATTCCCAGGGCGAGAAGCGATCTTTGGCATCTTTTTGGCCACTATGATGATTCCAGAGACAATCCTGCTCATCCCGAACTTTCTCATCGTCAATCGGCTGGACAAAATGATGAAGCCTGTGTTGCCCTGGCTTAACAACTGGCCATCACTAACCATTCCCTTTATGGCCAGCGTGTTTGCAATCTTCCTCATGCGCCAATTCTTTACACAAATCCCAGATGAATTATGGGACGCTGCCCGCATCGATGGAGCAGGGCATGTACGTTTTATGGTGCAGGTGGTGTTGCCGCTATCCAAGGCCGTACTGTTCACCGTCATCATTTTCCAGTTCATCGGCTCATGGAACGCATTGGTATGGCCTCTGGTCGTCACCAGCAAACCAGATTGGCGGCCCATTGCTGTCGGCCTTTATAGTTTCATCTCCGAAGCTGGGCCCGAACTCCAACTCATGTTAGCAGGGGCGGTTATCACGACTGCTCCTGTCTTGATTTTATACTTCTTTACACAAAAACAATTTACTGAAGGCATTGCCACCACAGGCCTCAAAGGCTGAATGGATGGCGGGCAATTGTCAATTGTGAATTGCCAATTGTATAATTCCGTTGCAGGTCGCCTATCGGGCGTTTGCATATAAAACGGTTATCCATCCCTCAAACACTCACTCAGTCTCTTTAGGAGGAGAATGTAACTCATGAACAAGCGCATCCTTATCCTTCTCACGCTCTTATTGCTGGTTTCGGCAGTTTCCCTCACTGCTTGCTCCCAGCCAGAGCCGCAGGTAATCAAAGAAACCGTTGTGGTTGAGAAAGAAGTCACCAAAGTTGTCGAGAAAGAAGTCAAGGTGACCGAAGTCGTCGAAAAGGAAGTGGTCGCTACACCCACCCCTAGCCCAGAGGAAATGGATCCTCTGGCTGATGTGGACCCCAGCGGACAAACCGTGACCTACTGGTATCAGCACAGCCGAAAACGCGAGGAAGGTCTGTCAAAGATGATTGATCGCTTCAATTCGACTAACGAATGGGGCATCACGGTCAATGGCGAATACCAAGGACATTACGGCGAAATCTACAAGAAGATGCTGGCCGCTATCGCCTCGGGCGAAGTTCCCAGCTTGGTTGTGGCCTACCAAAACCAGTCCGCCAGCTACCAACTCGCCGACGCCCTGGTCGATATGAATCAATATGTAAACAGCGCCAAATGGGGCTTCAGCCAGGATGAGCTGAACGACTTCTTCCCGGCCTTCTTGAACGCTGACATTAGCCAGCAATTCGGTGGCATGCGTCTGGGCTTCCCTCCCAACCGCTCCATCGAGGTGATGTACTACAACGCTGACTGGTTGAAGGAACTCGGCTATGATGGTCCGCCTACTAACTGGGATGAATTCAAAGAGATGGCCTGCGCCGCGGCAAAAACACCATACTCCAAGGGCCCGGCTGACGCTAAACCCATGGGCTATGAAATCTCCACCGATGCTTCACGCTTCGCTTCTATGGTTTTCAGTCGCGGTGGCGACTTGATGAACGCAGACATGAGTGCATATACACTAAACACTCCTGAAGCCCAAGCAGCCATGCATTTCATGCAAGATTTGTATAAAGAAGGTTGTGCTGACATCATTGCAGAGAAATACGGTGATCAGAGTGACTTCGGAGTGGGTAAACTGCTCTTCACCATCGGCTCCTCTTCCGGTCTACCCTACTACAAATCTGCCGTCAACGATGGCGCTGGATTCAATTGGTCTGTAGCAGCGCTGCCCCACAGCACCCCTGATCCTGTGGTCGATATCTATGGCGCCAGCTTGAGCATCCCCAAGACCAACCCCGAAGAGCAACTCGCTGCCTGGTTGTTCGTCAAATGGTTCACTGAGCCTGAACAGCAGGCGGAATGGGCCCAAATCAGCAACTACTTCCCTGTACGCAAATCTACTGCGGCAGAATTGGGCGATTACTTCGCGCAGAACCCCGCCTACGCCACAGCCTTCAGCTTGCTGAAATACGGTAAGGTTGAGCCACCTGTGGCTGGATATGATGTGGTTCGCAACAAGATATCAGAAGCGTACAACGCCATCCTGGAAGGCGCTGACGTTGAAGAAACATTGGCGGCATTGGAGAAAGAGGCCAATGAAATCTTGGCCGAAAACCAGCCGTAATCTGAGTCAAATCCAAGTCTAACCCAACGCCCCGCGAGCTCCGCTTTCGGGGCGTTATTCATTTCAGATATCTGGACAATAGAGACGCTACAGCCTGCCATCATTCATTGAAAGAGAAAGTCGATTCGGCATAATAGCGTATGGCATTGGCAGCCATGCGCTCCATGAGCCATTCTCGCAGCCAGGCACGCTTGCGTTCGAGTGACCAAGACGACATGAGAATCCCCACCGGGAAATTTATATTCAACGCTCGCGCAGGAACAATATGCCGGGTAATTCCGGTAGGAATCTTTTGATCTCCCAAAGCCGCTTCAATAATGTCGGCAGGCTGTAGCGGGGCAAAAATCAACAATGCCGTAATATCAGGATAATAGGGTTTCTGTATCTCCCAAATATCATTGGACGCGCGGTAAATATCGGCCTTCCCACGATAAGTAGCGACAATCTGGTTTAGGAGTTTAAGCGCACCCAAATTACCGCCAGCAGGGGGGATAACTAAACGAACGCCCCTTTCACAAACAATATATGCAATGGCTGCTCGCTGCGCCAGTGCCCGACGAGCCTCATCCAAACTACAATCGAGCAATTGTAAGTGATCAATGTTTGTCAAACCATGATCGAACACCTCAAAATCGACCCCTGAAACTACATGGTACCAGGTATCAACAATAATGTCCGGATCATTATAATCGACAACTTGAGCCACAATATGAGAAATCCCAGCCAAGGCGAATGCAGAGGTGCGGTTGGCTCCATCCAGCACGACATACAGATCCGTATTGGGGATAGGAGCGACAATAGGCGGATGCTTCAATAACCCTCCCGCCAAAATGCGATGACTCAACTTCTCTGCCCGCCGAGGATCAAAATCCTCATGTAGCAGAAGAAAATCAGTCGGCAATATCATCAAATTCGGCAAAGCAGTACTGTCACGCATTCTAACCTCAAGCAAGAGATGAGTAATCCAGTAAAAAATTAAATGCCTGTGAGTTAAAACTTCAGACCATGTTAGCTTGAGCATCAAGAAAACATAGTTACCATTGTACACAACAACCCATGTCATACAATAGTCTCTCCAGCCTCAATACGGTTCAACGCACGGAAGGCACTGCACACAGAAAAAGATAGCTTTTGAGAGGGTGATTGTGGTATTATTTTTTTGTTGCACTTCCGCCCACATACGGCGGGCTTTTTATGTAAACCATGATTAAATCATCTCGATTACCCGGATTCTACAAGCTCAATCTCCAAGCCCGACAACAACTTTTGGCAGAGCTGGCCGAACTCTCATCCGCTGACCTGCAGGCGCTGACTGGAGGAATTGGCGCAGGCGATGCGGATGTATTGGTGGAGAACGCAGTTGGGGTTTACGCTCTGCCTTTTGCCGTCGCTCCAAATTTCATCGTCGATGGTACGGAATTATTCATGCCCATGGTCATCGAAGAGCCATCGGTGGTGGCCGCCATGGCTCACGCCGCAAAAATCGTGCGTTCAGGAGGTGGTTTCACCACTGACAGCACCCGCCCAGTGATGATTGGTCAGATTCAATTGCTTGACGTCCCTTATCCCGATGCTGCCATCGTTCGCATCAATGCACTTAAGTCCGAACTGCTGGCAAAACTCGAACATCTCCATCCAACTATCCGCAAACTGGGCGGTGGACCGGTAGATTTGCAGGTACGTAAACTGGAAGATACACCTGCGGGCACCATGCTCATCATACATTTACTGATGGATACTCGCGATGCCATGGGGGCAAATGCCATCAACACTGCAGTGGAAATTCTCGCTCCAGAGCTAGAAGCTATTACAGAAGGCCGGGCGTTGCTACGCATCCTCTCAAATCTTAGTGATCAGCGCCGAGCCTGGGCCCACTGCCGCATCCCAGTAGGCGCACTGGAAACGCCAGAACTTCCAGGCGAAAAAATAGCCCAGGACATCGTCGTTGCGAATGCTTTTGCTGTCGCCGACCCATATCGGGCAGCCACTCACAACAAAGGCATCTTTAACGGCATCGATGCGGTAGCTCTGGCGACAGGACAAGACTGGAGAGCCCTAGAGGCGGGTGGCCATGCATACGCAGCGCGAAGCGGCCGATATCAAGCTCTAACCGAATGGCAAGTGGAGGACAACCACTTGTTAGGACGATTAGAGATGCCTCTGGCCGTTGGCACTGTGGGAGGGCTCACCAAATACCATCCCACCGCTCGATTGGCCCTCAAACTACTGGGCAACCCCGACGCACGTCGACTATCGCAAATCATGGTTGCTGCTGGTCTTGCCCAAAATTTAGCTGCGCTGCGGGCACTGGTCTCCGAGGGGATCCAAAAAGGGCACATGTCATTGCATGAAAGAAGAAAATTAATAAACAATGATATATGATTGAAGTTCGTTTCGGCGAATCTCCAAAAAGGCATCATTCAACATGTCGTCGATCATTCATCATCGACAACCATTACCTCGCTCAATCCTCAAACGATAACCATGCTTCTTACCCCCTCCCGCCCAGTCGGCATTGTCGGCTACGGCGTTTACATTCCCCAATACAGGTTGCCAGCCACCGAAGTTTCCAAAATGTGGACAAACGGAGTAGGCGGTATTCCAATCAAAGAGAAATCTGTGCCCGGTCTGGATGAAGATACTGCAACCATCGCCATCGAGGCAGCTCGCAACGCCCTGGCCCGAGCGGGCCTGGTTGGACGCGATGTGCGGGCCATCTGGGTTGGTAGCGAAAGCCACCCATATGCAGTAAAGCCCACCTCTACCATTGTCGCTGAAGCTCTGGATGCTGTACCTTTACTGCAAGCGGGTGATTGGGAATTTGCATGCAAGGCGGGAACCGAGGCTGTGGTAGCGGCTGTGGGTTTGGTGGGTTCAGGCATGGCTGATTACGCCATGGGCATTGGCGCAGATACTGCGCAGGGACGTCCAGGTGACGCATTGGAATACACGGCGGCCGCTGGTGGCGCTGCACTCATCATCGGCCCTGCACAAGAGGCTCTGGCCTACTGGGAAGGATCTCTTTCCTATGTCACCGACACTCCGGATTTCTGGCGGAGACCGGGTGTAGAGTACCCCTCCCACGGTATGCGCTTCACTGGGGACCCGGCTTACTTCGAGCATGTAGTCACCGCAGGTAAGTTGTTGCTTGAGCAGATGGGCCGCACAGCTGCAGATTATCGTTATGTCGTATTGCATCAACCCAATGTCAAATTCCCCACACGGGCGGCGAAAATACTTGGCTTTAAGCCCGAGCAAGTGGAAACGGGACTGCTATCGGGAGTTATTGGCAACACCTATTCGGGGGCATCACTAGTTGGCCTTACTGCGGTGTTGGATGAAGCGGAGCCTGGAGATCGTATATTGGTAATTTCTTTTGGTTCAGGTGCGGGTAGCGATGCTATTTCGTTGGAGGTTACCGAAAAGGTTGAAGAGCGTCGTGGTTTAGCATTGACTACGTGGCAATATATTAATCGTCGAGTAGTCATTGACTATGCGACATATTTGAGATATCGTGGCAAAATCAGGATGAAATAATGAGTTATACCGCTCAAGGAAACTTTTGATATGAGAGACGTCGCAATAGTAGGCATCGGACAAACACCCGTAGGCGAGTTGTGGGAGAAGTCCCTGCGCCATTTAGGCTATGACGCGGTGCGAGCGGCCATGGAAGACGCAGGCATCGAGACGGCCGAGGCTCTTTACGTAGGCAATATGCTTTCAGGCGAACTCAACGGTCAGGAGCATGTCGCCACCCTCATTGCGGATTTTACCGGTCTACGTGGCCTTGAGGCAGCCAAAGTTGAGGCTGCTTGCGCTTCTGGTGCGGCTGCAATGCGTGTGGGGGTGCTGGCTGTGGCCAGCGGTATGGTCGAAACGGTCATCGTGGCGGGCGTCGAAAAAATGACAGACACCCTACCCGCAGAGACCACTGCAGGTCTAGCTTTGGCAGCGGACCAAGATTACGAAGCCGCAGAGGGTGCAACCTTTGTGGCCCTAAACGCCATGATTATGCGCCGTTACATGCACGAGTATGGCGTGGACAAGGCTGATTTCGCGGCATTCCCCATCATCGCCCATGAAAACGCACTTGGCAACCCCAATGCCATGTTCCACCTAAGACTAACGCCCGAACGCTATGCCAAGGCAGCGCCTATCGCACCACCGATCAACATTATGGACAGCTCCCCCATCTGCGACGGTGCAGCCGCAGTAGTGCTAATGCCATACGAGCGAGCGAAAGAATTTGGGCGAGGTAGACGATTGGTGCGGGTGGCAGCTTCTGTCTCCGCCACCGACACCCTGGCAGTGCACGATCGCCGCAACCCCCTTTGGCTGGAAGCAGCTTACGTCTCCAGCCACAAAGCATACGCACTGGCGGGTCTCACCCCCAACGACATCGACTTTTTCGAGCTACACGACGCGTTCAGCATTATGGCCGCACTATCGTTGGAGGCCAGTGGCTTTGCACCGAGGGGCAAAGCTCTTGAACTAGCTGGTTCTGGTGCTTTAACGCTAGAGGGTCGTCTCCCCATCAACACCATGGGGGGGTTAAAGGCGCGCGGGCACCCAGTGGGCGCAACGGGTGTTTATCAAATTGTGGAGGCAGTGCAGCAATTGCGAGGCGACGCGGGTGCAAACCAACTCGGGCACGCGCATATCGCGATGACACAAAATATCGGCGGTTCCGGGGCCACAATCATCACCCACATCTTGCGGGGCGAGGAATAAAGCGGCGACCAGATATGATGAGCGTCCAGCTGAGCCCGACTTGAGTTGCCTGGAACGCAAATGGAGCCCCATTTTGAAACGCAATTAAATGAACCGTTGGCTTGACAAACGGTTCATAAATGATTATACTTAGTGTAAAAATAACACTGCTAAGATTCAGCCATTTTCATCGACGAGGAAATGATGGACAATTTCGATCTCATTGCAATCTTGATCATTTTAATTTTACTTTCGTTCATTGGAGGCATGATCATTGGTGTGACGTTGACTAGACCAAAAGTCAAAGGATGAAGCATGAAAACAATAATGAGAGATTGGAATACAGAGACCACCACACACAACATGTACGGAAGATCAAGCTATCATGGTATAATTCCCCCATGTTGCCAACAACTTCCTCTCGCCGCGTGATCGCCGATTTAAGCTTGCTGACGGTTTCCTTCATCTGGGGAATTACGTTTGTGATGGTGAAAGAGGCCGTAAAGACATACCCGGTCTTCGCATTTCTCAGTAGCCGCTTTATCCTTGCGTTTTTAACTATGCTTCCCATAGCGCTACTGTTGCGTCAGCGCACCGCAGGCTGGGGGGGAGATACGCCAATTGTAAAACAAATCGCAGCGGGTATGATCATTGGCTTGTTTCTCTTTGCAGGCTTCGGGTTCCAAACATCAGGACTACAACACACAACTCCCGCCAAAGCAGGGTTCATTACAGGCCTATCGGTGGTGCTTGTTCCCATTTTATGCGTGATTGCGCTTCGAGAACGCCCAAGCCTCACAGTATGGGTGGGCGTCGGACTGGCGACAAGTGGGTTGGCGTTACTGTCACTGGTGGGCGTAAACTGGAATGGGGGCATAAATCCGGGCGATGTTCTGATATTCTTTTGCGCACTCAGCTTCGCTGGCCACATTTTCGTCACCAGCAGGATCTCTCACCAGATGAATCCACTCGTTATAACCATGACGCAGATATTGACAGTGGCTCTTTTGGCAACCATCGCCAGCCATCTTTTCGAATCCAACACCCTCATTTTGCCTGACAGACAACCGCTTTTCGCCGCATTTTTCACTGGCGTATTGGCCACAGCCATAGCTTTTGGCGTACAAACGATGGCGCAACGCTTCACCACCGCCACTCACACCGCACTTATTTTTTCTACCGAACCCGTTTTTGCAGCACTCGCTTCATTCTTTCTTGTTGGTGAAAGGTTGGGCCCCAGGCAGTTGTTGGGTGGAACACTCATCTTAGCAGGTATGTTGACAGCAGAACTCGGCCCCAGCCTGAAGAAAGAGCGCGACGAAACACACCACAAACATTAATCCAACCTACCTCTCACCAACATCTACTTCATAACACGACCATAAACAGCATTAAGTTCTAATCATGGATCGCACAGTGCCGTCTTCAGGCAATGAAGAAATTCAATTGTATATGCGCACCTATTACTCACTGTTGCGCAGCACTAGCCCAGTGCAAATCAAAGTGCTCATCGAAGCGCACAAGCGCATGCATTCAGCGCTGCATGTCCGAGCCCATAAAGACGAGCCTGACCTAGCAGCGCTGAATTACGCTATTTTACGCCTGCCCGATGTCATCGATCATGTGCAATTGGTGGTCATGGGCCAGTCTGAACGCATTTTCCGCAAACATGGTTATGCAAACCTTTCAGCCTGGCAACAAGTCAGCGCCCCAGGACGTCGTCGCCGAACTTTTTTTGACGGCATCGAAACATTGGCCGTTTTCATTGCCAGCCGTTCAGACATCGATGATCTAGTCCCCATGTTGGTGGCGTATCAAATCGAACGACGTAAGCTGCATGAACTATTGGGAGATAGCGTAGGGATAGCGTTCCTAGAAGAACTGAATGAGGATGGCGTGAACGATGCGACATTTTGCTGCCAGAAATTGGCGATACTAACCCACACCCAAACTGACGACTGGATGCGTATCTATCGGGTATGGCGAGACAGATTGCCGCAGCGCCTGCTGACAATCGCCACAAAAAAACAAGACATTGCCATCCGTTCCCTTTCGGGCTCGTTAGCCGACTATAGGCGAGCCACGCGTCGCTGGTGGCGACACGTGGAAGAGGTCTTGCCAGATGTCACCTTTGCCGACCGCCCTGCTTACTTTATCTCGAGCAACACCCATTCCATGGCCAATCTTCTCAGCGGCTACCCATTGATTCAAGAACAAAAGCTAGTTCGGTATATTCAGGAGGAAGGAACGCCAGAATTACGCCAGGAATATGAGGATATTCAGAGGGAAAATGTCCCCAGCAGTCGCGAGAATTTCCTGTATTATGTTTGGAAAAAATACGAACAAACTCACCCCGAAGCCATTGCCGAACGCCTTACTCACGAAGAACGCATGGGCATCTTTCGTATCCCCAGCGAATATACAGCATTTGATATCGAAGTTCAGGTTGTTCTGCTAAACCAATTACGCACCGAGCTCATGGACCCACGGCTGCAATTGCCAGCCATTGAACAATTACACAATAGCAACGCACTTATCATCAATATCGACTACCCACTAGGGCTGGGAGCATATCAAGTGCTAAACGAAATCGCTCGAAACATTGATGAGGTGCGAGGTGCATTCATCATGGGCAAGGCAGCGACACTCAACGGACGCATCGGAGATGTAATGATTCCAAATGTGGTGCATGATGAGCACTCAGCCAACACTTATCTGTTTCGCAACTGCTTTAGTGCAGATGATGTACGCCCATTCCTGGTGTATGGCTCTGTATTGGACAATCAAAAGGCAATCACTGTGCCAGGAACTTTCCTACAAAACCAAAAATATATGGCGGTTTTTTACAAAGAAGGCTATACAGATCTAGAAATGGAGGCGGGTCCTTACATGAGTAGCATTTACGAGATGTCACGCCCCAAAGGTCATCCCTACAACGAAATCGTGAATCTGTACGAAACTGCTTTTCCGATAGGAGTGCTCCACTATGCTTCAGATACCCCATTCAGTAAGGGTCAAAATCTCGGAGCGCAAAATCTATCTTATTTTGGAATGGACCCCACCTACGCTACGATGATTGCGGTTCTACGCCGTTTACTCGCTGCCGAACTTGAATATCGTCACTAAGGCCATCACCATGTCCGACTTTGGGAATATCGACTATCTACGCAAGGGAACCCACCGTCAGAAAAAAGCATACAAAGCTCTCACCAATCTGGGAATTATGGACACGCTGGCAAAATATGACGCCAGGTTAGCGGGCACTATCCCATTGGATGTGGACATCCCAGATAGCGATCTAGATATCCTTTGCAAAGTCACGAACGAGGAATTCGCTGAATTTGCGACCCTATTGGAGGTGAGGTACGGATATTTACCAGGTTTCACCCTGTCGCACAAACAGCGCTATGGCCATCCTGTTGTGATCTGCGACTTCAATTACTGTGATTTTCCCATACAGATATACGCCTCTCCCACACCGGTGGAAATGCAGCGGGCCTGGATGCATATGCTAGCGGAAGCCCACTTGTTGGCAAGGGCAACAGCGAAGGAGAGAGAAGCAATACGCATACTAAAACTGGAGGGCACCAAAACCGAACCAGCGTTCGCACAGATTTTTGGCCTAGAGGGCGATCCATACGAGATATTATACGAATTAGGAAAAAGGGTCGGTATGCAAACAGACTGAATAGATATCCATGAGAAAAACCCTTCTATATCTATGGGCATGTTGATTTTTATGGCCCAAGGAACAGAGTCCCTGTCGGACGTATCGCCGGGTTGGAGAATCGCCGCCTAAACCATTGGCGCAAGGAACATACAGCTTTCATCCACCTTTTTGATACCAATATTTGATGTGGTGAAGTCATTGTTTGAATCGGCGTTGCCGTGAAGTAAACGACGAAACACGGACGCCTTGTAACGCTAAAAAGCTTCATAGCAATTGAACCTGTAAGGATGTTGCCCCTGAGGTATGAAGGGCGCTCAGCCATGGAATGCCTAGGAATTTCCCCGATCACAATGATTTTATAAAACGCTTGGGAATCCATACTATCAACTGAATTCGAGGCCACATCAACACCGACAAGAAACTACCGCACGCCTAAGTTCAAATTGTAATCACTTGTTGCACATTTCTTGAAAAACGCTTCAAATCGAACCTGTGTATGAGGAGGATCACTGTACTGGGGTGAGTTTTAGGGTAAGATGGAGATGAACTCAACTTAAACACCAAAACAATGCACGAACTCCCATTTGTTGAAAGCATCCTTCAAATTACATTGGAACATGCAGAGAAAGCAGGAGCCAGAAAAGTTGTCGCTCTAGATTTAGTCATTGGCCAGATGACAAGCATCGTAGATGACTCCGTGCAATTTTATTGGGATATCCTCAGCCGTGGCACTCTGGCCCAAGGTGCCCGACTCAAGTTCCAACGTTTACTTGCACTCTACCGCTGTCAAGATTGCGGCCACACCTACTCGCTTGACGGCCACCACCTGGCCTGTCCCCAATGCGACAGTGCATGCGTGCAGCTCGTCCAAGGCGACGAACTCCGTCTGGAAAGCATCGAAATTGAGGCATGATGCAAAAAGTCGCTTACGTCCTCTTCCTACTCCAGCATGACTTCCGAGGAGAATCTTCATGAGAAAAACTGTTTCTGTGGTGGAAAACATTCTCAAAGCCAACGACCAGCTAGCTCTGGCCAACCGAGCTTTGCTGGAGCAACATCGCACATTCGCGGTCAACTTTATGGCCTCACCAGGAGCGGGCAAGACCTCCATCATTGTTCGCAGTGTCCAAGCTTTGAAAGATCACTTTCGCATCACTGGCATCGATGGAGATATCGCCACCAGCATTGACGCGGATCGTATGGCGGCAGCTGGTATCCCTGCGGTGCAGATCAACACGGGTGGCGCCTGTCATCTCGATGCGGTCATGGTGCATAACGCTCTGCCTGAGGTTGACCTGCCTGCCACAGACCTTCTCATCATCGAAAACGTAGGGAACCTGATTTGTCCAGCCAACTTCCCGCTGGGCGCACATCTCAACATCCTTATCGCGTCGGTGCCAGAAGGAGCGGATAAGCCCTATAAATATCCCACCATGTACCGGGGCGTCCAGGCGCTGCTTCTCAACAAAACCGACCTCCTTCCCTACTTCGATTTTGACGTGGATTATTTCCGCCATGGCGTAGAAGCCCTAAACCCAGGTCTGGCTTTCTTCCCACTTTCTGCCAATACTGGCGACGGCCTCGATAGCTGGATATCCTGGCTGGCGGAGCAGGTGAGCCATTATCTCACCGATAGACACTAAATATCACATCGACTCATGCCCGCACAACATATCCACATTGATGGCGTTGTTCAAGGCGTAGGCTTCCGCCCATTCGTTTATCGACTGGCCCACGCCCATGGTCTCGCGGGCTGGGTGCGCAACAACAGTCAGGGGGTAGATATCCAGGTCATGGGGCCATTATCATCGTTGGACGCCTTCGCCCGCGATCTAGAGATTCAAGCCCCGCCCCTGGCCCGTGTTCAGGCCATCATCCGCCGCCCCATCACCGAGCAGGATTTCAATGGCGAATTTCATATCATGACCAGCCAGGAGGAGCCCGGGTTTACCTTGGTCTCGCCCGACGTCGCAACCTGTTCCGATTGCTTGCAAGAACTCTTCGATCCCCAAAACCGACGTTACCGCTACCCATTCATCAACTGCACCAACTGTGGCCCCCGCTTCAGCATCATTCGAAGCCTACCTTACGACCGCCACAACACCACTATGGCCACGTTCCACCTGTGCAATGCGTGCCAGGATGAATATAACGATCCACTGAATCGCCGCTTTCATGCCCAGCCCAACGCCTGTCCTCATTGCGGCCCACACATCTGGTTTGAGGCCACTGACATCCTCTTCACCGACGAAGCACAAGCTTTGCAGGCAGCAAACCAGTGGCTGAAATCAGGACATATTCTGGCCATCAAGGGCCTGGGGGGGTTTCATCTGGCCTGCGACGCCACCAATGAACGTATTGTTCAAGCACTACGCAAGCGTAAGTCCCGGCCACACAAACCATTAGCCGTGATGATGCGAGACATGGATATGGTACGCGACTACTGCAAAATTTCTTTGGAGGAAGAAGCGCTTCTCACCTCATCAGCCACACCGATCCTTTTACTCGAGCCCAAATCTGCTACCGATCTGGCAACCGGCATCGCCCCTGGTCAACGCTCAATAGGCGTCATGCTTCCTTATACCCCGCTTCACCACATCCTCTTGAGAGATATTAATCGTCCCCTGGTGATGACCAGCGGTAACCGCCAGAACGAACCCATCGCCCGCACAAACGAGGAAGCCCGGACAAAGCTGGGGCATCTAGCCGATGCTTTCCTTTGGCATAATCGGCAAATACACAATCGGATTGATGACAGTGTGTGGATGGTGACAGCGGACGGCCCGACTCCCATTCGTCGTTCCCGGGGCGAAGCGCCTAGACCTATCGAACTGGCAATAGAGGCCACCGACCCCATACTGGCCATTGGCAGCCAGATGAAAAACACATTTTGCATTCTCATAGGCAGTCAGGCTTTTCTTAGTCAGCATATTGGCGAGATGGACGACGTGGAGTCTTGGGATTTCTTTACAGAAAGCGTCTACCGCTACCGGGAGCTATTTGGAGCCCAACCAAAAATCATCGCCCACGATCTCCACCCCGACTTTACCCTCACGGCCATGGATGCCCTGGAGACTCTGATTCCCAACGCTAGAGCCGTCCCCATCCAGCACCACCACGCGCACGTCGCGTCCTGTCTGGCCGAAAACCAGGCATCTGGCCCGGCTATCGGCCTGGCCCTAGACGGCACAGGTTATGGGCCCGATGGCACGATATGGGGCGGTGAAATCCTCGTCGCCGACCTGAAAAGCTATCGTCGCGTTGGGCGGTTGGAACCCTTCCACCTGCCGGGCAACGAGGCGGCCATTCACCAGCCTGTGCGCATTTCCCTGGGCCTGTTGCTAGAAAGCCTAGGGCAACTTCCGCCAAACCTGGATGTCGTCCAACGCACTCATGAGTCTTTGCGCCGGGCTGTGACTGTACAGCTACGCCAGAACCTAAACGCGCCTTCCACCTCTAGTTGCGGCCGTTTTTTCGATGCAACCGCAGCGCTTCTAGGCCTGCGAGACACAGTCACTTACGAGGGGCAGGCTGCCATCGAGCTGGAAACGCTGGCCGCCCCCCATATGCCCATCGATCCTTATCCCGTTCAGTTGGATAGAACACGCCAGTTATGGCAGCTTCCCACACGGGGCATTTTTCGAGAGATGACGTCGGATATTCTCTGGGGGGCGCCTCCGGCTGAGATCGCCGCCCGATTCCACGCCACTCTCATCGCACTGCTCTTCCAACTGGCTCAGCGTTTACGCCAAGAAACGGGCATAAACCAAATTGCACTGAGCGGCGGATGTTTCCAAAACCGTATTCTGTTGGAAGGTCTCCTACACGCATTGCGAGTGCAGGACTTCACCGTGCTCACCCACCACCAGGTGCCAACCAATGATGGCGGTATCTCCCTGGGGCAGGCTGCTATTGCGGCAGCTCACATCACCGCTGGTCAATAAATCACTTTCCATCCTTCCTCTGCCTCCAACTCATACCACGCTTCCACATCTTTTATCTCATGTGCCTAGCCATTCCAGCCCAAATACTTTCCATCGATGGATTTCAAGCCGAAGTTGAATTCGGCGGGGTACATCGCGTTATTAGTCTGCAACTTCTACCTCAAGCCCAAATAGGCGATTATGTGCTTGTACATACGGGCTTTGCCATCAGTATCATAAATTTAGAAGAAGCTCGCATCACGCTGGATATCTTGCGGCAAAAAGGGGATTAGACACCGTCGCGCAAAAAGAATTGCAGCCACTTCACTCTCCCATCCGATTCCCGACGAGCAAGAATAAAGATACCCCATGAGACTCGCCCATTTTCGTGACCCTTTGCTGGCCCATCAAATCATTGATGAAATCCATGATGTGGCCAACCGTCCACTAGTTCTCATGGAATTCTGCGGCGGCCACACCCACGCCATCATGCAGCATGGCATCCGTCAGCTCATGCCGAAAAACGTAAAGCTGCTTTCCGGCCCCGGCTGCCCCGTATGTGTCACCTCTCAACGAGATATCGATCATGCAATTGCGCTCTCGCAGCTCCCCGATGTTACGCTGGCGACTTTCGGCGACATGGTGCGGGTGCCCGGAACCAGATTTACGTTGCAGGAGGCCTCGGCCGGAGGATCCCAGGTGCTCATCGTGTACTCACCTCTGGACGCGGTGCGCTACGCCCAAGAACATCCACAGAAACAGGTCATCTTCCTGGGCGTTGGATTCGAAACTACTGCGCCCGGCGTGGCTGCCTCAGTCCTACAGGCCCAAACCCTGAGGTTGAGTAATTACACTGTTTTTTCCATGCACAAATACACCCCTCCAGGCATGAAGGCTATTCTGGATACAGCCGAGATATGCCTGGACGGAGTTATTGGGCCAGGACATGTCTCCACTATTATCGGGTTAAATGGTTGGCGTTTTTTGCCAGCGGATTACAACATACCCGTCGTGGTGACGGGGTTTGAGCCAGTGGATATCCTACTGGCTATCCGCGAGTTGGTGAAGTTGGCAACCTCAGACCAGGCCAAGGCCGTAAATGCCTATCAACGATCGGTGTCGCCTGATGGCAATCCTGCTGCGCTAGAGATTATGAATCAGATATTCGAACCTGTCGAAGCAGATTGGCGAGGCTTTGGATTAATGCCAAAAAGCGGTATGGGTATTCGATCTGTATTGCATGACTTTGATGCAGCCATTCGATTTCATTTAGCCGATATACCATCCCGCGAACCGCCAGGGTGTCGATGTGGCGATGTATTACGCGGTATCATCGAACCCCCCAAGTGTCCACTCTTCAGACAGGCTTGCACGCCAGAGCACCCAAAAGGCCCCTGCATGGTGTCGGATGAAGGCGCTTGCTCCGCCTACTTTCTTTACCAAGAGCTGGAATAGTCCTATGACCAATCGCGTGACCATGGCCCATGGCGCCGGTGGGCGCTTGACCCAACAACTCATCCAGCAGGTCTTTGTCCAACGCTTCAGCAACCCAATCTTGGACCGTATGAATGACGCAGCAGTGCTGAATCTGGAAGATGGACGCTTAGCCTGTTCCATCGACGGGCATGTCATAAACCCTCTTTTCTTCCCCGGAGGTGATATCGGCGAGATCGCCATCAACGGCACAGTCAACGATTTGGCCATGATGGGCGCTCAGCCCCTATGGCTTGCCGCTTCCTTTATCATTGAAGAGGGATTGCCCCTGGCAGACTTGCGCCGCATTGCCGACTCCATGGCTCAATCCGCAAAAAAAGCCGGAGTCGTGCTGGTGGCCGGAGACACTAAAGTGGTGGAGCTAGGCAAGGGAGATGGAGTTTATATCAGCGTGGCCGGCATAGGACGCATTCCGCCCGGCGTGGAAGTTGACGCAGGCAATGCCCATCCTGGAGATATCGTCTTACTTAGCGGACCGATCGCCGCCCACGGCATGACCATTATGACCTTGCGAGAGGGTTTAGGCTTTACCTCGGAGTTACAAAGTGACACCGCGCCTCTCAATGGTATCGTCGAGGAATTACTCGCAGCCGCCCCCCACGTTCACGCCATGCGGGACGCAACCAGAGGCGGCCTAGCCACAGCACTAAATGAACTGGCACGGGCCTCAAATGTGGGCATCTCGTTTCAGGAAAATGCCGTACCGATCGACAGAGCTGCTCGCATCACGTGCGAACTCCTGGGGCTGGATCCCTTATACGTGGCCAATGAAGGAGTCTTTCTCGTCATCACGCCCCCCAACGAAGCGAGCGCTGCTCTACTGGCATTGCAGAAGCATACGTTAGGGAGACAGGCTGCAATGATTGGTCAGGTGAGCGCAGCGCACCCAGGCAAAGTGGTGATGGAAACAACCTTGGGTGCGAAGCGCATCGTACCTATGCTCAGCGGCAATCTGCTTCCCCGTATCTGCTAACCGATATTATGTAATTTGATGTCACCAAAGCTAAGAGTTGCTTGCTGAAATACGAACGGACAATCGGACGAAACGGGATGACAAAATCGAAATTTCCTTCTACACACCTTGCTTGACAAACAAACTCCCGCCGTGCTATATACAAAAAGAGATAAACATCGATTCAAACCCGTTTCAAATTCCCAGGAAAACTATTCTCGCACCATTTTTAGTGTCACCCATTTTCCTATTGAATTGCCTAATACTAATCTGCATCCCTTTGCTCACCAGGTGGGGATCAGGCATTTGTGGTTTTGAAAGTAATATCGCGCTGTGCGACTACTCAGCCAACCATCCATCAGAGGGACGGCGTTCTGATGGATGTCGTTTTGAGACAAACCTCACAGTTGACAACCTCACGGACTGGTCGGTCATCACCTATTATTATATCATTGTCCGATCATTTGAGTCAGGCGGCGTCCAGCACATTACAAGAGATGCTGGGATTTCAAGACCCGGTATGTCGTAGCATTTCGCTCCGACCGGGGCAGAGAGGAAAAGTAAGCCGATTCTGGCTAATGTACTAGAATCGGACGGCGGAGCATGCCTAGTCTTCACTTCTGCCATCGAAAACCAACCACACACTATGAGGGGTTTCAGTGCGAGCCTTGCCCGAAGATAATAGAACACTGAGCGGGTTACAATTGTATATCCATCGTCAGGCCCGCTCCTGGTGGCGCTACATCCTGGAGCAGACGCTCTTTCTGCTCATCGGCTGGATTCCGACCATCGTGGGCATCGGCTTGCGGGCTGTGATTTATCGATTGATCATGAAGATGGATGGCGTGTCAGCCATCGAGGCGGGCGTGCGCATCCGCTTCGCGGATCAGGTGCATCTGGGCAAAAACGTCTATCTGGATGAGCGAGTTTATCTTCACGCCTGCCCCCAGGGCATTCGCATCGGCGATAACAGCCTGGTGATGTATGGCTCCGTGCTGCATGTGTACAACTTCCGCGATCTGCCGCATTCGTTTATTCGCATCGGGCGAGACAGCCTCATTGGCGAGTACAATGTGCTGCGCGGGCAAGGGGGCATCACCATCGGCGACCGGGTGTACACCGCAACTCAGGTGCAGATTTTGGCGGTAAATCACGTCTTTGATGATCCTGACACGCCCATCGTCGAGCAGGGCATTACAGCCGATGGCATCGTCATCGAAGATGATGTGTGGATTGGGTCGGGCGCGATCATTACCGATGGCGTGCGGGTGGGCCAGGGGGCGGTAGTGGCCGCTGGATCAGTGGTTATCAAGGATGTGCCGCCGCACACGGTGGTGGGAGGCGTGCCCGCCCGGGTGCTGAAGC
>Ga0256914_1001027_pt1 | contig 26616 bp, 25 predicted proteins | sample HulkmetaG_FD_191571 | JGI IMG/M metagenome (GOLD analysis project Ga0256914, IMG submission 191571) | Hydrothermal chimney microbial communities from Main Endeavour vent field at the Juan de Fuca Ridge, Pacific Ocean - Hulk | ecosystem: Environmental > Aquatic > Marine > Hydrothermal vents ... | reverse complement strand
CCCCTCTACCGTAAACCCCGAACTTTATGAATCTTTTTTTAAAAAAATTTATCCTTATTTGAACAGTGATGCGGAAATTACTGTCGAAGCCAATCCAAATAGTGCATCTGCCCAATGGATTGGAGAAATGAAGCAACTTGGAGTAAACAGGATAAGTTTTGGCGTACAGAGTTTTGACAATAAAAAACTTAAATATCTTGGTAGAAATCATACTTCAAAAAATGCCATAAAAGCCATAGAAAATGCATATTTTGCCGGTATAAAAAATATTTCTTTGGATTTGATACATGATACTTTGATTGATAATAAAAAACTGCTTGGGTATGATATTGAAACTGCTATGAATTTACCTGTAAATCATATAAGCTCTTACTCTCTTTCTATCGAAAAAGGCACAAAATTCTTTTATGAGAAAGAGCGGATAAAAGATGATATACGAATGCAAAAATGGTTTTATGAAACTATAGAAAATGCGGGTTTTCCAAGATATGAAGTATCAAACTTTGGAAAATATATATGCAGACACAATACGGGATACTGGAAACATTATGACTATATAGGCATAGGAGCCGGTGCAGTTGGATACAAAACGGACAAAAGATACTATCCTTCTAAAAATATACAAAAATATATACGAACTCCTTTGCAATTCAAACAAGAAACTTTAACAAAAAATCAAATTAAAGAAGAAAAAGTTTTTTTAGGTCTTAGGTCATATGTCGGATTTGACAAAGAGATATTGAACAATACGGAAAAAAATAAAGTGGATCTGCTTGCAAAAGAAAACAAAGTTATACAAAAAGATGGAAAAGTTTTCAATACCGATTATCTACTTAGTGACGAGATAGCACTATTTATCTTGGACTAATTATATTTTAGATAGAATAAGGCCTTAAAAAAATAATAAAGTAGGTGCTGATAAATGTTTGGAATGGGTTTTTCAGAGATAATGATCATTTTGGTGATCGGTATCATTTTTTTAGGTCCGGAAAAGCTTCCTGAGGCTATGGTGAAGATAGCAAAATTTTTCAATGCTTTTAAAAAGACTATCAATGAGGCTAAAGAGAGCATAGACCAAGAACTTAAAATTGAAGAACTCAAAAAAGAAGCCCTTGAATACAAGAAAAAACTACACGAAACAACCAATAGTGTCAAACACTCGGTTTACATGGATGAATTTGAAGAGATAAAAAATTCTGCCGGCGATATAAATAAAACTTTTAAAGAAAGTGTGGAAAAAGCAGTAACTTCAACAAAAGATGACAGTAAAACATTTCCAAAAAAAGAGAAAAAAAAGAGTGAAAATGATACGAAAAAAGTAGAAAACAAAACTGAAACTGAGGATAAAAATAATGTTTGAAGAGTTAAAACCGCATATTGCCGAACTTAGATTGAGACTTGGCATCTCATTGGCAACCATTATAGTTATGTTTTTTGTATGTTTTAACTTTTGGGAACCGTTGCTGGCATGGATGATACACCCGCTTAAAGAAGTTCTTCCTTCAACCAGCAGTATTATTTTTACCAAAGTGCAAGAGCCTCTTTTTACAGCTCTTAAAGTCTCTTTCTTTGCTTCTTTTATCATCTCTTTGCCCATAATTTTTTGGCAATTATGGCTCTTTATATCTCCCGGTCTTTATGAAAATGAAAAGAAGATGATACTTCCGTTTGTATTTTTTGCAACTATTATGTTTTTGATGGGTGCTGCTTTTTGTTATTTTGTTGTTATTCCTTTCGGATTTGCTTTTTTGGTAAATTTCGGAGGAAAACTTTTTACGGCACTTCCGAGTATCGGTGAATATGTAGGTTTTTTTACCAAACTTCTTTTTGGGTTCGGCATAGCTTTTGAACTACCCGTTATCACTTTTTTTCTTGCAAAAATCGGACTTGTAACAGATAAAACTCTTGTAGGTTTTTTTAGATATGCCATAGTTATCATATTTGCTGTTTCCGCACTTTTAACTCCTCCTGATGTATTGACACAGTTTTTAATGGCGGGACCTCTTATACTTTTATACGGTTTTTCTATACTTATTGCAAGATATGTAAATCCGGAAAAAGCCGGCGAAGAGAGTGAAGATGAAAACGAAGAAGATTCACAAGATGCTCAAGAAGTCTTGGAAAACAAAAAGTAGTTAAAACCATTGGATCCTTTAAGTGTAGATACTTACGACTATGAATTACCCTCAAGTCTCATAGCTTCGTCTCCTTCAAATCCGAAAGATCACTGTAAGCTTCTAATATACGATAGAAAAAATGATAAAATCATACACGAAAAATTTTTTAACATATTAAACTACATACCAAAAGAGTGCAGTATTGTATTGAACAATACAAAAGTTATAAAAGCCAGAATTTTTGGCCGCAAAGAAAGCGGTGGCAAAATTGAACTTCTGCTAAACTCTCCTTTGCAAAACAATCAATTCTTAGTTTACATAAGAGGAAAAGTCAAATTAGGCACTAAACTCTTCTTTGACAGCGGGCTAAAAGCAACCCTTAAAAAACTAAATGATGACGGAACAAGAATTGTATTATTTGACAAAGACGGTAAAATTCTCAATTTTGAAGAATTAAACAATATACTCGAACAAATCGGACATATTCCGTTACCGCCGTATATAAAAAGAGATGACACAAAAGATGATGAAAAGAATTATCAAACTCTTTTTGCCAAACATATAGGAGCAGTTGCCGCTCCAACGGCTTCACTGCATTTTAGCGACAAACTTTTTGAAAAAATGAAAAAAAATTATAATGTGAATTTTTTAACACTTCATGTAGGAGCCGGCACTTTCAAACCTGTTGAAGTAAAAAATATACTCGAACACAAAATGCACTCTGAATTTTACTCCATACCAAAAGAAACCATAAATGTTATAAATTCAAAAAAAGATATCCTTGCAGTAGGCACAACCGTAACCAGAACCGTAGAATACTACATAAGAGAGAAAAAGAGTATATCTTATGCCGATATTTTTATACATCCCAAAAATCCGCCGCTTAGAGTAAATTATCTTCTTACAAATTTTCACCTTCCCAAGTCAACTCTTTTAATGCTAGTTGCAAGCTTCATAGGCATAGAAAAAACTTTAGAAGTATATAATATTGCTATAAAAAACAGATACCGTTTTTTTTCTTATGGTGATGCTATGCTTATACTGTAAAAAGGAGAAAAAATATGACAAATACAAAAGTTTACGGCATAAAAACATGCGGTAGTGTCAAAAAGGCTATCAAATTTTTAAACGACAATCATATAAAGTTTGATTTTATTGATTTTAAAAAGGAACATATACATAGAAAAAAGATAGAAGATTGGCTTAAAAAAACTTCTATAGACAAACTATTTAACAATCGAGGTACAAAGTACAGGATATTGAAACTTAAAGAATTAGACTTGAATGATGAAGAAAAGATTGAATGGCTGACAAAAGAAAATATGCTGATTAAAAGACCTGTTATAGAGTATAACGATCAAGTTTTAGTCGGATTTGATGAAGCATTATACAGACAAATATTTAACCGGGAGTAATTTCCCGGTTTATTGTATTATTTGTCTTGATGAATATCAAGCTGTGGATACGGTATAGAGATGCCTTTCTCATCAAAAATAAGTTTTACTTTCTCCAAAGTATCAAAATAAACTCCCCAGTAATCACCGCTTTTAACCCAGACTCTTACTGTGAAATTTACACTACTATCAGCCAATTCGCTAACAGCAACAAATGGTGCGGGATCTTTTAAAACCCTTTCATCTGATTTGACTATATCTTCCAAGGTGCTTTTTGCCAACTTAAGATCATCATCATAACCTATACCGAAAGTAAAATCTACTCTTCTTGTATCTTTGACGGAAAAATTCGTAATATTTCCCCCGATAATTGCTGAATTCGGTACTATAATTTGCTTATTGTCCCCGGTTTTTAAAAGCACACTAAAAAGATTGATCTCTTCTACTACTCCGCTTTCACCAGCAGCTTGTATAAAATCACCTACTCCGAAAGGTCTGAAAAATATCAAAAGAACTCCGGCTCCGATATTGGAAAATGTAGCCTGAAATGCCAAACCTACAGCCAAACCTGCCGCACCAAGTACAGCAATAAATGAAGTAGTATTTACTCCAAGATTGCTTAAAGCAGCAAGTATGATAAAAAGCAGTAAACCTCCATATATGACATTTGCTAAAAATTTTACAATAGTTTCATCCATCTTGGCTTTTTGCATAGCTTTTTTTGAAAAATTTGTAAGCCATGAGGATATTTTTTTACCTATGTAAAATATAAGTATTGAGCCTATAACTCTTAAGCCGTAAACACTTATATATCCCAAGATTACATCAAAATTGAAATCCATTTTAACTCCTTAAGATTTGTAAAAATTATATCATATATATTGTGAACATTGTGAATTTATCAACTTAAACATTATACAAATATTAAAAACAAATTGATACTCTTTGCAGTAATTATATTGGCAAGTTTAGCCATCTTTTCAGTATTAAAGATGCCGACAGGCTATCTACTCTCCCATCTCTTTTTATCTTTATTTCACCTTTTAAAAGTTCTTTTGCTTCAGTGCTTGAGCCGTATTCATTCTGAAAGTATATTTGACCGTCAAAATCAATCAAATTTACAAAATGATTTACTCTCCTTTGCATTTCATTTTCACTACTTCCTCCCTGCGGAATACCCACTATCAATATATCAGCCTCTTTTTCTTTTAAAATATTTAAAATATCTCTTGCGGCTTGGTTTCTATTTTTTCGAAATACGGGTTTTTGGGGTAAAACCACTTTTTTATCATAAGTTACGGCAATTCCTATACGCTTTAATCCTATATCAATCGCAACTATACTCATACTATTCTTACTTTACCGTTTTGTACTACTATTTTCCCTTCAAGTTCAGCTTCAAAAACTTTATCTCCATACAATTTTAATGCATCTTCATATCTTGGAAAATTTTTACAAAACTCATAAAATTCATCTTTCTCTATTTTGATATCCTTTTTCGTATCAAATTTTTTTACAAATTCATCTATATCATATATTGCGATTGCTTTTCCCTCTTTTAAGAGTAAATTTGTTCCTTTACTCTCATTTAGTCTATGAGGCAAAACATATATCGGTTTATCGTGTTTTAAGGCAAACTCTGCACTTCTTAGTGATCCGCTTTTTAAATCAGCCTGAGTTATTATAATCGCTTCACTTAAAGCAACAATAATTTCATTTCTGACAACAAAACTCCACGCAGTTGCCTTAAAATCAGGTTCAAACCGACTAATCACAAGCCCATTTTCTTCCATCTCTTTTATTGTATTATTATTTATTTTTGGATATCTGTGGTATAAACCATTTCCCATTACTGCTATAGTATTGGCACTTCCTGCTCCCCTATGAGCTATGACATCAACTCCCATTGCGGCACCGCTTACTATACAAATCCCTGAATCTGAAAGTTTTTTTGCCAATTCATAAGTAACTGTTTTGGTGTAATTTATAGGTCTTCTGCTTCCTACTATTGCAATTTTTCTTTTTTCTAAAAGAGAAATATCTCCTTTATAATAAAGTTTTTTTAAAGGAGTTTTTAAAGACTCTAATTCATTTGGAATTTGTTTTAATACTTGCATAAATAGTACTTAAATAAACTAATTTAACATCTTTAAAAAGTGAAACAGACATACTAAGAGCTTGTAAAGTTTTTGAATGAGGATGACCTATAGCTATAGCAAAACCTTTTTGTTTTGCTTTGGCCACCGCTTTTTTCAGTTGGTTTTGTATATATGAAATATCTGCGATATTGTCTATAAAAATATCTCTGCTTAATAATTTTTTATGTAATTTTAAAGCTACTTTCGGGGCAACAGTAGCCGCACTTGTTCTACTGTCTACAAAAATCAAATTATATCTGTCTAAAGCCTTATAAAGTTTTATCATAGAATTATAATCGGAGGTAAATGTACTTCCTGTATGATTATTTAGAAATTTATCTCTCGGGAACCATTTTTTTATATTTTTTATACGCTCATTTATTACATTTTGAGTATCGTTGATTGTAAGTGTTTTAGGCTCAGGATGAGGATACCGAACAGCTTCAAGCGGTAAATGTACCATATAAAAATCAAACTCTTCGGCAAGCTGTGGAGTATGCGGATGCCTTTTGGTGGGAGGAAAAAATGAAGGAGTCACTTTAAAAGGCAATGCTTTTATCTTTTTAACTTCGGAAGAAAAAGAGACATCATCTATAATGATAGCCAAAAGAGGCTTTTTTGAATGTATTAAAAAAGTTGTTTCTTTTTTATTCGGTTTGATATTTTCATATTTTTCCAAACTTTTTTTATAATCAACAGCTTCGGACGAGAGAATACTTTTGGATTTTATTCTATTTTTTTGGGATTTTTTTGGGATTTTTTTTGCTTTTGTCAACTCTTTTTTCAATATATCAACTTTTGCTTTTTCTTCTTTTAGCATTTTATTCATTTTATCCAGAAGCTCTCTACTTGGATATGATTTTTTATCAGATTTTTTTGATACGAAATTTGATACGAAAAAAGTTTTTATACTACTAAAACTTCCATATATCAGAAAAACAGCTAAAATTGTTATCAAAAACAGATAAAACAACTTTTTGTATTTTTGCCAGAAAGTTATATTTTTTTTGGATTTTCTTTTGGATTTTCTTTTTTTTGTCATTTGAGTTTTCTTAGATAAATTACAGGGCGGTTATGCCCTGTAATGATACTAATTTTTATCTTCATCAACCAATTTGTTTGATTTTATCCATGGCATCATAGCTCTTAGCTTAACACCTGTTTTTTCTATAGGGTGAGCTTTTAGCATATTTCTCTCTGCTGTCATTCTCGGATACCCGCTCTCGCCTTCAAGTATAAAGTCTTTGGCAAATTTACCGTTTTGAATTTCAGCAAGTATAGCTTTCATAGCTTTCTTGGATTCTTCGTTGATAACTCTCGGACCACTTACCATATCACCATACTCAGCTGTATTGCTGATAGAGTATCTCATCTCGGCAAGTCCGCCTTCAAATACCAGATCAACTATCAGTTTCATTTCATGCAAGCACTCAAAATAAGCCATTTCAGGTGGATATCCTGCTTCAGTTAAAGTCTCAAATCCGGCTTTTATAAGTGAAGTCAATCCTCCGCAAAGTACAGCCTGTTCTCCAAAAAGATCTGTTTCGGTTTCATCTTTGAAAGTTGTCTCTATGATTGCAGTTCTTCCACCGCCTATACCGGAAGCATATGAAAGAGCCAACTCTTTTGTATTGCCGCTTGGATCTTGAAAAACCGCTATAAGATCAGGTACTCCTCCTCCTCGCACAAACTCGCTTCTTACAGTGTGGCCGGGAGCTTTTGGAGCAACCATCATAACATTGATATCATCTGCCGGTCTTATTCTTCCGTAGTGTATGTTGAACCCATGAGCAAAAGCTATAGTTGCACCGCTTTTTAAGTTTGGGGCTATCTCATTGTCATAGACTGATTTTTGGGTTTCATCGGGTAAAAGTATCATAACCACATCAGCATCTTTGACGGCATCGCTTACTTCAAAAACATCAAATCCTTTTGCTTCAGCTTTTTTCCATGATTTTCCGCCCTTTTTTAAACCTACTACCACATTCACACCGTTATCTCTTAGATTTTCCGCATGTGCATGGCCTTGAGAGCCAAATCCGATCATGGCAACTTTTTTGCCTTTTATCAATGATAAATCGCAGTCTTTATCATAATAAACATTTAATGACATTTTTCATCCTTCTAAATAATTTTTGATATTTTACAAAATCTTTACTTTATATGTATTTAAAAGCAAAATATAAACTTTTTAAAGATAAAATTATGCAGTTAAGAGCACCTCTAAGTTACAAAAAAGTTATTTTAGGAAAAAAACATGGATGAAACACTTATAAAAAGAGTAAAAAACTTTCCGCCGCTGGATGAGACAGTAATGAAAGTACAAGAGATTACTTCCAGAAAAAACAGTTCTCTTAGAGAGTTGACAAATGTGGTTGAAAAAGATCCGATGCTTACAGCCAATATACTAAAAGCAACAAATTCACCTCTTTACGGATTTAGCAGAGAAATTAAAAGTATAAATCAGGCTATATCTCTCTTTGGTATGGCTACCATAAGGGGATTTGTACTGGCTTCAATGATGCAAACAAGCATAAAAATAGACATGTCTCCCTACGGTTTAAGCAAAGAGCAGTTTTTAAATACAAGTTTATCACAAAATGCTCTTATGTTTTCGTGGTATTCAAAAGTAAACAGAGAAATGATGGATGTTCTTATGCCGGCATCTTTTTTGATTGAAATTGGCAGAATCATACTTGCTGACGAATTAAAGGAAGAGGGAAAGACGGAAGATTTCAAAGCCGAACTTCAAAATAGAAAAACTGCTTCCGAGATTTCAAGTTTGGAAGAAGAGTATTTAAACATAAGCGGGGAAGAAATTACCGCTTCCATACTAGAACATTGGAATCTTGAACCAAAAATTGTAAATGCCATAAGATATGCCTTAAACATTGAAAAAGCCGATGATAACAGTAAAAATTATGCAATAGCTTTAAATGTGGTATTAAACAGTATCAATACGGCAGGAAGATTTAAACCGGAAGGTTTAAAAGAGGCTTATGAAACTATAGACGAATACGGACTTGAAAGAGAAAAATTTGTCAGGGCTGTGGAGAGTGTCAACGGGTGAGAGAATTTTTATACAAACTTACAAAAGGTATAGAAAAAAAAGATATACCCAAGGATTTAAGCTATCTTATAAACGATCTCTCAAAATTTAAGGCTTTAAAACAACACAAAAACATATATAAGCTTCATCCGGATTATAGATTTGGGGCTTTGGATATAAACAGATCAAATACCGGATTTTTAGAGGTTATATCTCCCAAAAAAGTCAAAGATTTGCTTATAGAAGAAAAAGATTTGTTAAACTCCGCCAAAGGTGATCTTGTTTTGGCAAAAAGAGTTTATTCAAATTATGGAAGACCTAAAGCGAAAATAGTTTATATTGTAAAGAAAAAAGACAATTATCATGTAGTCTATACAAAAAATATAAACGGTAAAATACTAGGTATAAACATAAAAACAGGACTTCAAAGCTTTATAACGGCATCACAAAAATCACTAAAAAAACTGCCTTTCAAAACTGTTTTGAAAATTGACGCAAAAACCGGAACAATTTCAGAAGTTCTCGGTGTTTTGGATGATCCGAAAGTCGATGAAAAAATTTCTCTTGCCATATATGACAAAAAAGAAGAGTTTGATAAAAAAAGTGAGCTTGAGGCAAAAAGTTTTGGTGATTTTGTAGATAAAAGTATGTACCCGAACAGAACTGATCTTACAAATCTGCCTTTTTGCACCATAGATCCCATCAGTGCGAAAGATTTTGATGATGCGATCTATTTTGATAAAAAAAACTTTACCATCTATGTTGCCATAGCTGATGTAAGTGAGTATGTATTTTATAAAGGCAGTATAGACAAAGAAGCAAAATTAAGAGGGTTTTCCATATATTTTCCCCACAAATCCATACCGATGCTTCCAAGAGCTCTTAGTGAAAATATATGCTCTCTCAAACCAAATGAAGACAGACTTACTTTTACATACAAGATAACAATCGACCCAAAAACACTTGAAGTTACAAATGAGGAACTTTTAGAAACCATCATAAACTCAAAAAGAAGATTTAATTATGAAGAAGTAGATAAAATTCTTCAAAGCAAAGCAAGCAAAAGAAAAGAGGATAATGAATTGGTGTCTTATTTGCTGCCTCTTAATGAATTGACCAAAAAAATACGAAAAAAAAGATTGCAAAAGGGATTTGATTTTCATACAAGCGATATAAGAATGGAACTTGACGGCAAGCAAAATCTGATAAAAACCTATAAAGAAACCCAAACTCCTTCTCATTCGCTTATAGAAGAGTGTATGCTTTTAGCCAATAAAGCCGCGGCAAAAATGATAGATTACGGTATCTTTAGAACTCACGAACCTCCCTCGTATGATGATATAGCAAAACTTTTAGAGCAAGTTGCCCAACTTGGCATATTTGTCAAATTTAAAACCGATATACATTCTCTCATAACGGAAATCCAAAAAAAAGCAAAAGAAATGAATCTTTTGGAAATGGTAGATATGCTTATCATAAGAGCCCAAAAACAAGCACACTACAGTGCAAACAATACAGGACATTTCGGACTTGGATTTCAAAAATATACCCATTTTACTTCGCCTATTAGAAGATACAGTGACTTGACTCTTCACAGGCTCTTAAAAAGCATCATAAGAAAAGATAATAAACTTAAAGAATTTTTGTTAAAAGATATAGAACCGTTATGCGAAAGACTGAGTGAACTTGAAAGAGAAAGCGACAAAGTTGCATATGATTTTATGGATAGAAAATATGCCAGATGGGCTAAAGAAAATATTGATGAAATTTTCAAAGCTGTTATAACAAGCACTCACTCCATGCCTATAGCAACTGTAGAGGATGATATAGAAGGAGCCAGGGTTCATCTTATGCAAAATGATGTTGAATTTCTTGAAAAAGTTGATATAAGAATTATAGGATCGGATATAGCCACAACAAAGATTATAGGAGATATAACCGAAGTAGAAAGAGAAGGGATAAAATAATGGAGGAATTTCGTGTACAAACAAGCCCTTGATGCTCTTATACAAAACAATTCCCTACCGAAGTCATTAATGTTTTACGGAGAATGTTCATATTTTAGAAATACTTATCTTGAAAAAATTGCCTCCATATACGGTTCAAAAGATGAGCAGTTAAGATACTATTTTGACGAGTATGATTTCAAAAGTGCAAAAACTTTTATATCCCAATCATCTCTTTTTGGCGACAAAAACATACTTATTGTAAAATCAGAAAAAACCATACCGAAAAAAGAGTTGGAAATACTTTTGAAAAATACTCAAAACAATGAAAACAGTTTTTTTCTTTTTGAGTATTTTGGAGATGACAAAAAGGCCAAAGATATAGCAAAAATTTTCAATAAAAAATTATCGGCTGATTTTGTAAGATTTTTTAAGCCAAACAGTTACGAAGCGATAAATTTACTGATTGACTTTTCAAAAAAGATAAAACTTGATATAAACAGATATGCCGTAGAACATTTGTACAAGATAGAAAACGAGGATATATCTTTGTGTTTTGAAGAGTTAAAAAAACTAAAAAATCTTGACAAACCCATATCAATAAGTGATATTGACAAATACTCTTTCTCCTTGGGGGTATCGGATATGGAAAATTTAATGGAAAAATTTTTTAAAAAACAAGATATAAAAGAGTTGATCAATGAATTTTTGGAATTTTCAAATGCCAATGAAATCTTTATCATTAATTCTCTTCAAAACTATCTGTCCGTACTTTTTATGTTTTACAGCTATATTCTCTCTTATGGAAATTTTGATGCAAAAGCTATTCTTGGATATGCACTTCCTCCTCAATTGGCCAAAAAAAGAGCAGATCTTTCCATAAAGATAAAATTACCTGTTTATAAAGCTCTTTTTGCAGAACTATCAGAGATAGAACTCAAACTTAAAACAGATACCCATATGGATAAAACATCATATTTTATATCTTCTTTAATAAAACTTCAAACTTTTTTATAGTATAATCCTCGTTCCTTTGCAAAAAGCAAAGAGATAAAAAATTCCTTACTTTTGAAAAGCCAAATTCAAAAGTTAGAGAACCACAAGGAGAAAAAATGAGGCACTACGAACTGTTGGTTATATTAAAACCGACTCTTACGGATGAAGAAAAGTCTTCACAGGTTGATTTTTTAAAAGATTTACTTGCAAAAAATGATGCACAAATTGAAGTTATCGAAGATAAGGGAACAAGAAATCTTGCATATGAAATTCAAAAACATAAGCGTGGTCACTATTATGTGATTTACTTCAAAGCTCCGTCAAGCTCTATAGCCGAAATTGAGAGAATGATAAGATTTAATGAAGAAATCATAAAATTTATGACAGTTAAATATGAAAATAAAAAAGAGATAGCTTTTTGGGAAACACTTTGCAACAGTGTTAAGAAAACAAATAAAACAGTTGAAGAAAAAACTGAAACTCCGGAAACTTCTACTGAAGAGAAAAAAGAGAGCAAAGAAGCTTAAGATTATAAAAAAGGTAACATCATGTACAATAGAGTCATACTTGTAGGCAGATTAACCAGAGATCCCGAACTTAGATACTTGCCAAACGGTACTGCTGTAGCAACATTCGGTTTGGCAACAAGCAGAAGCTGGACAGACAGAAATACAAATGAAAAAAAAGAAGAAGTAATGTTTATAGATATTACTTCATTTGCAAGAAGTGCCGAGATAGTAAACCAATATCTAAAAAAAGGGAATAAAGTTCTTGTCGAAGGAAGACTCGTACTTGATAGATGGACTGACCAAAACGGTCAAAACAGAAGCAAACATACAGTCAGGGCTGATACGGTACAATTTATGGAGACAAGAGCTGAGGCACAAAATACTCAAAGCTCATACAATACTCCTGCTCAAGGAGGTTATACTCCAAAAGAAAGTTACAATCAGCCAAATAAAACAAACCCTTCACCATCACAGGAAAAAAGTATACCTGAAATTGATCTTGATGATGAAGAGATACCATTTTAAAAAATATAAAAAAGGAAAAAAAGTGGCAGAAAGAAGAAAATATTCAAAAAAATATTGTAAATATTGTGAAGCAAAAGTTGAAATGATTGATTATAAAGATTTGGGTCTTTTAAAACAAACTCTTTCAGAAAGATACAAGATAATGCCTAAAAGATTAACAGGCAATTGCAAAAGACACCAGGAAATGGCTGAAAAAGCTATCAAAAGAGCAAGACAAGCTGCATTTATCCCTTATATAGTAGATAGAAAAAATGTAGCCGTTACTCCGTTTGAACTTTTAAAATAAATATTTAGGGTGTTTTTCAAACACCCTAAATTTACTTTTTTCATCTTAAAATCTCCTTTTTGCCGGAAATGAATTCCAGCAAAAATTCCTATCACTAAAGCTACGCCTGTCGGCGAGAGAAACAATCATAGATTTTATTTTTGAGACATGATTGTTTTATATCAAAACTTCTTTTAAAACCTCTTCTATATTTGTAACCGGCACTATTTTAATATTCTCTTTTACCTCATCAGGTATATCGTCCAAATCTTTCTCATAATTCTTTTTACAAATTATAACTTTTTTCATTTTGGCTTTATATGCTGCTATCATTTTCTCTTTAAGTCCGCCTATAGGCAAAACTTTACCTGTTAGAGTAAGCTCTCCGGTCATTGCAACATCAGCTTTTACTTTTTTATCCGAAAGTATGGATGCTATAGCAGTAGCCATAGTTATACCGGCACTTGGACCGTCTTTTGGTGTTGCACCTTCGGGAACATGAAGATGCAAGTCGTATCTTCTATATACTTCACTGTCGGAAAGTTTTTTATTTTCTTCTTTCTCTTTTTCATTTAACGGTATAATATTTTGAGGTATTTTTAGTTTTTGATTATCTATCAAAACTTTTACCACACTAAAAGCTATCTTGGCTGATTCTTTCATAACATCACCCAAAGACCCGGTTAATTGCAATGTGCCTTTCCCTTTTATTTTTATAGCTTCTATCTTGAGAACATCTCCGCCTACAGCAGTCCATGCCAAACCGTTTACTACTCCGACCACATCTTTTTTGTCTGTCTCTTCTATCTCAAAAACTTCTTTTTCAAGATATTCATTAATATTTTTTACAGTTATGGAAACTTTTTTGATACTTGGATCCAATAAAAGTTTTTTGGCTATTTTTCTTAATATTTGGGCTATTTTTCTTCTAAGATTTCTAACTCCTGCCTCTCTGGTAAAATTTGATATAATTTTTTCCAATGCCGCTTTGGTAAAACTTACTTCATATGCTTTTAAACCATGCTTTTTCAACTCTTGAGGAATAAGATACTTTTTTGCAATTTGAAATTTTTCTTGAGGAGTATATGAACTCAACCTTATAAATTCCATTCTGTCTCTCAAAGCTGCCGGAATATAGCCCACATCATTGGCAGTTGCAATAAATACAACTTTGCTTAAATCTATATTGAAGTTTGTGTAATAATCTCTAAATTTATTGTTTTGTTCCGGGTCAAGTATCTCAAGAAGAACACTTGTAGGATCTCCTCTGTGACTTCTTGCAACTTTATCTATCTCATCAAGCACAATAACGGGATCCATCTGTTTTGCTTCTATAAGGCCCTGTATTATCCGTCCGGGCATAGCACCGATATAAGTTCTTCTGTGACCTCTTAACTCATTAACATCTTCAAGTCCACCAAGTGCAATTCTGATAAGATGCCTTTTTAGAGCAGTTGCAATAGAATTTGCCAAAGAAGTTTTACCAACTCCGGGAGGTCCTACAAAACATATAATAGCACCTTTGTTTTCCTGATTTTTTGCTCCTCTAAGCTCCAAAAGCTCTTTTACGGCAAAATACTCTTCTATTCTATCTTTTGGTTTTTCAAGAGAGAAATGATCTTTGTCAAGCTGATTTCTGACTTTTACGATATCAAGTTTTTCTTTAGAGTAAACACCATAGGGTATTTCCAAAACCCAGTCAAGATATCCTTGTATTACATTTGCATCAGCAGAATCAGGATGCATTCTTGAGAGCCTGTCTATCTGTTTTTTTATCTCTCTATATGCATCTTCACTCATATAAGCTTTTTTAAGTTCAAGCTTTTTTCTGTATTCTTCTATCTCTTCATCTCTTTGGGTGTCCGCACCCAGCTCCTTTTGTATCTGCTTTAACTGCTCTTTTAAAAAGTACTCTTTGTTTACTTTGTCTATTCGAGAATGTGCTTTGCTTTTTATCTCCCGTTGAAGTTTGCTTGCCTCAATCTCCTCTACCAAAAAATCTATAAGCTGCATTAATCTTTTTTCTACATCCTGCTCTACAAAAAGTTTGTAAGCCTGCTCTTTTTTTAGTCTGATAGTGCTTGAAACAAGATCCGCAACCCTATCTATATCACTATTGTCTTCTATAGTTCTTAAAAAATCGGGCGGAAGATAAGGATTGACTGAAGAGAGAACTTTTAATTTTTCCATAAGTACTGAAAGTAAAGCCTCTTTTTTGATATCTTCTATATTTGTGGGCTCCATTACTGCAACAGTTGCCACCAAAGGATTTTGAGAAACTTCTTTTATAATTTTACCTTTTGCCATTCCCTGAAAAAGTATCTTCACTCTACCGTCAGGAAGCATAACTTTTCTCATTATGGATCCCACAACTCCTACATCATAAATACTCTCAAAACTTCTTTCACCCTCTCGTCCAAGTTTTGTTGAAGCTACAAGTATCAATGAGTTATCTTCCAAAGCTTTATTTATAGAATTGATATTTTCCTGATCGCTTAAAAAGATAGGAGATATCATAAAAGGATATAAAAACTGTTCATCTTCTATAACAACAGGTAAATCTGTCGGAAAATTATTGTAATCACTCAGTTGCATTTTAACCCCCTATATTTTATATTATTCAAAAATTTCTCTGTACCATGCGGTATCAGGAGCTATAAATTTTACATCTTTATACCATGCTTTTTTCAGTCTAATTTCATATATTTTGGCAGCTTTGGGTTTATCTGTTCTTTTATATAAAGATATAATCTGCAAATCCATACTTTTTTGTGCCAAAGAGAGCTTGGTGAGCATTGTCTGAACCAAAGGTATGTATCTTGAATTCGGATACTCTTTTATATAGTCATATGATTTTTTGATAGTGTCATTAAGTAAAACCTGATCTCTTTTAGGATAAGCAAATGCATAAAAATTTGTCTTTATCTTTAAAAATTTTGCATATTTTATAGAACTGCTGTTACCAAATCTTTTTATAAATTCATCAAGATAGAAATTTGCCAAAATATACTCTTCTTCTTTCATATGAGCATTTGCCAATATAAGCATACTCTCTTTTAAAAGCGGTGAGCGTATATGCTCTGATGAAAGCGAGGTATAATAATCATCAGCTTTATCCAAATCACCTGTTTTTATGTATTTCATTATACCCTGATACCAAAATATTGCGGGTTTGTTATAAATTTCCTCTTTTTTAGTAGAACACCCGCTCATTAACAATAAAAAAACAGCAATAAAAAATGTAGCTATATATTTCATACTTTCTCCAGCATATTAATTAAAGGTATATACCTTTAATATTATTTTACCCTTTTATTTGTTATCAAAAGATTAAAACAGCCGATATAGTAAAAAAATATATAAAGGTTTTCAATGATATATGAAGTTAAAAGTCCGTTACTGGGATTTGACAGTATAAAAAAGATGAAATTAACAAAAATTGATGATATTTTTATGAAGCTTGAAGACTGTGATGCAAGCGGTATCGTTTTTACATTGATAGATCCCTATGCTTTAAGAACATACTCTTTTGATATACCGGTTGATTTTCAAAAAGCTCTCAAGATAAAAACTGATTCAAAACTTCTTGTTTACAATATTATGATTATACAAGATCCTGTAGAAAATTCGGCAATCAATTTTTTGGCACCTTTGATTTTCAACCGTGACAATAAAACCATGGGGCAAATCATATTGGATAGCATCAAGTATCCGGATTTTCATATAGTGGAATCATTATCAAACTATGTTAGAAATACACTTAAGTAAAAATTAATACTAATAATTATAAAATGTAGTGTTAGCTACAAAAAGGTGGGTGGTTGGGTAGCAAATATTTTATCTTTTTATAGATTTATGCTGTAAAAAGTTCTTAAAATACAATACCTACAATTTACCTATCAAAATTGAAGAGAGTAATTTTTTATGCCTCAAAAGGAGAGTTGCATGGATACCTTCAAAAGAAAAACAAAAATAAAAAGCAACGATCCGGACTATCTCAAAAGAAGAGGATCGAAATATGAGTACCAAACTAAATGAGAAAAAAGGTAGTCTGTCCTTTTTTAAACTAGCTATTTTATCCTTATTTTTAGTGTTTTCTGTTAGTTTAACAGCAAGTGACGAATGTGGTGGATTATTCAGTAACAGCACATATAGTGGTGAAGTAAATAGTTCAACACCATATATAAACAATAGTTCGGTTAAAGGTGGGTTATGGGGTAGCTCTAATGACACTTACTATATTAATGCGACAGAGGCCGGAACCGTAGTTATAGAGATTACTTCTCCAAGTGATGGTTCTGTTTTGATCTCTTATAATGATAGTAGTTGTCCGAGTGCTTCTAACGGAAGTGTGAAGATTACAAAAACTTTTACAAGTGCTACAGATTTTAATCTAAGAGTATATACAAACAATACCGATTCAACAAATTATACGATAAAAATTTACTACATATCTGATGACGGAACCCCTATATATAGCAACGAGTATGCTTGTGGTATTTTTGATAGTGTTTTAACTTCATACGATTCCATAGAATCAAACGGAAATCATGTTCAGGCTTGCAATACTGCAAGTATATCCTATCCGAATGGTAACCTAAGCGGTGATATCAAGTGTAATCCCAACGGGTGTGACGGAGGAAATTCATGTCAAAGGGTTGACCCGCCTTTAAATAAACTTGATTATATAGTTTATCAAAGCAGTAAGCTTGGAACTAATGAAGGCATTCCGAATAATCCTTTAACAGATTTGGAGTATGGGGATTTTAGCGGTAATTTTAATATAACATTAGAGCCTTCTCATACTTACGGACCAAACGACACACCTGTAATGGTTCTTGGAGATATAAACTTAAATGGCAACAACAATGAATTGAGCCTAAATCCGGGGGATTACTTTTTTAACTCTTTGTCATTTACTAAAAATGGCTCCAAACTGATTTTGCCAAATGGCGGACCGGTTAGAATTTTTATCAAAAATGATTTATCAGCAAATATGAATAATTTGAGTTTCAACAGCAGTGGCGATCAAAAAAATCTTTTTGTTTATGTAGGTGGAAATTTCGATAGCATAGGCAATGGCGGCGGTATTACAATGTGGAGAGCATATATCTATGTTAAGGGGAGTGTTACTCTAAATAATAATTCAAATAATTGGAAAATATACGGTGGTGTCACAGCAGAGGGCAAAATAACCATAAATGGCAATAATCCGGACTTTATCCGAGAAGGTGATGCATCCGACTTGGGTTATGGAAAATGCCAAATGTGTTATAGTGATATAAAAGTGGGAGGAATGTCATTTGGTATGGGTTCGTGCCCCGGTTTTTCTATAGGTATAAATAAAACTATCGAAGTGCCTATACAAACTTCTGAAACTTTGCAAAATACAAGCGTGGAAGAAGCTCATAAAAAATCCATATTTTCTTTTAGTGCTTTTAATACAAATGAAGTTCATGACCAAGACGGAAATAAAGTTAGAGATGCAGACAATTCAAACGGCGGTTTACATGTGGGTGCGATGGGTATGGATGTATCTTTATATGGAAGTAAAGTTACAACTTATAATCTTGGTGATTCAAACGGTACCTATGGACCAACAAGCAGTTCTAATTATCAAGAATTATACACATATACGCTATTTGGTTTTGATCTGTGTAAATGGCTAGAATCTTTAGCTTATGTAGCTCATTATAATGATAGCAAAGGAAGACATTACAATGTTGTGATTGGAAAATGTGAAAAATGTGCAAGTGGTGGAAGTACAGATTATCAAACCGGGCCTTTTGATGCTTGGGATGATTATAAAAGCACAAGAGGTATAAACGATAGAAATATCTCCACGAAAATTGTAAATCAAGATTTCAATCTTACGATAGCCTCTATCAATTCCGCAAATAACGCTGTGGAAACCAAAGATGGAGTTGATACATATTTTAGACTATATGATAATGATTTGTCATCGTATCTTGGAGGAGGATGGAGTGATTTTAATGCTTCTTCTCAGGCAACACATACTTTTACTTTTACTTTTACGGATACCCCCGCAACAGCACTTACACTTGCTCGCAAAGTACATAGAAATGTAAATATGTTTTTTAAAACTTGTGCGGATTATGATGGAGCTAAATATCTTTTGTATCCGACCTCCAAATGTAGTAGTGACTGTACTTCAAATGATCAAACAACAAACTCCTCTCCATGTTTTAGATATTTTAAAAATAGCGATGCTTTTGCGATCAGACCCTACGGTTTTAGAGCTTTTAGTGCAAATCAATACAAAAGAGCCGGTGAGGATTTCAATGTAACTATAAAAGCGACCGATAAAACATATTATGATGACAACACTTCCGGTGCAAATCTTAGTAGTGTGAAGTCGGTAAACGGATACAATGCTTCTTTATCGACATTAAATATAGCATCAAACTTCTATACACCTTCATCTTCGGAATTATCTCAGATGCGATTAGATACCGGAAAAACAGATGTCGCTATTTGTCCCCATGCGGGTAACTTTTTAGTAACCAATTCAGCATCATCATTTACTAACGGAGAGGTTAATGCAAGTTTAAAATTTAGCGAAACGGGTGTTTTAGATCTTAATATCTCCGAAAAACCAGGGCATGAGTGGGCAAAAGTAGATATGGATGATACGAATAATTTACAAAGATACATAAAACCGTCAACTATCACTTTTGACGAGTCCGATATCTCTAAAAAAGTCTTAATGCTTTTTGTACCATACAAGTTTGAAACCACATCTCAATACTCAACAACAACGGGACAAAACCGGATATATATAAACGATATAAACGGATCCAATTCGACTTTTACAACTCCCAATATGGCAGCTTTTATAAAATATACTATTGTTGCAAAAAATAAAGATGGTTTAGTTACCAAAAACTTTACGAAAACTTGTTTTCCAGATGTTAGCGAAACAAATTGTCCGAAGGTAAACGGATTGAAACTCAATACTACATTCGATCTATTTCTTGATGCCGATTTAAATAGCACGAAAGCTGTCAATATAAGTCTATATTCGGAAGACAATAGTTCAAATCCGATATATACTCCAAACAAAAATCTTTCACTTATCAAAGGAGATAATCATATAAAAGAGTGGATATCTCCGTTCAAATTTGAAAACGGCATAGGAGAAGCAAAGGTTTATTTCAATATAGATAGAAATATATCCAAAGCTATCAATCCTGTAAACATTATCGTTAAAGATGCGAATACTTCAACTTCTTGGATGACAAATCCCGGCTCTCCCAAAAAATTCATATCTCTATCGGGTAGTTCAAGCAAAAGCTTTTTATACGGAAGAGTTCATTCTCCCGATTATAGTGTCAAAGGAAATAAAATAGATGTAAAAATATATTATGAAGTGTATTGTAAGGATTGTTCGAAAACATATCTAAATAGTTTAAATCTTGGTGGTGAGAGTGTGGATAGTGTTTATTGGTATATCAATAAAAATCATAATAATATAAATAACGGAAAAATATATAATTTTATAAATACATCCAAAATTGATCCGATAACTCCATCTACAACGATTGCAAACGGAGTAGAAACAGATACTCTCAAATATAATGGCGGAGTTTATCCATACAAAGAAAGCATAGATATAAATGCATCTTCTTGGCTGATATTTAACCCTTATGATGCAAATGCCACAACAAATGATTTTTCTGTGGAATTTTTAGGCGATGGGGGCTGGGCAGGAATAGGTACAACAGGAAAAACGGTTGATGTCAATATGAGCTCCAAAGGCTCAAAAAGGATAGAATGGTGAGAAAAGGCTTTACTATTATAGAGCTAATAGTTGCCATAGTTGTTATAGGAATTGCTTTGATGAGTGTACCTTTGTTGTTATCACAAGCAAGCAAATCTGATGAATTTAGCTTAAACCAGGAAGCAGTACTTGCAGGTTCGACAAAGATAGGTGATATTTTAACATATCCTTGGGATGATAAACTCGTAAGTGAAACTAATGTAAAACATATATTGGATGTGACAAATGGGGATAGTGAGTTAGATAGATATCCGGACAATAATCACACAAGAAGAATAGGAAATTTTAAAACCAATTATAGAAGAAAATTTGATGCAAATATAACCTATGCTTCTGCTACTTTAGGAAGAGCAGGGGATACAAATACGACAGCCTATAACGATATAGATGATTTTAACGGAAATAGTGAAATTATAAACGGTGGTGGTACCGGAGACTATCTAATGGATTTAAACTTAACGACAAAAGTTTTTTATATATCTGATGATGCTAATTATTCTTCATCTCCAACTTTAAATTTTGGTGATTTAAATACATCTCTTGCAACTCCTACAACAAATATAAAAATGATTGAAGTAAAAGTTGTAAACAAAGCAAACAATCAGACTATAACCACATTGAGAGCTTTTTCGGCAAATATAGGAAGTTATGAGCTTCTTTACAGGACTTTCCCTTGAATAGTTTAAAAAAACGATATGCTTTTACTATGGTAGAAATAATTTTTGTCATAGTTGTACTTGGTGTTGTGGCGGCTATCGGAAGCGGTATAATAGCTAAGATTTACGAATCATATATTTACTCAAAAAGCATCAATACTCTACAGACAAAAACAGAACTTGCTCTTACTCAAATAGCAAAATTTCTTTCTTTCAGGATAAAAAATAGCACTATTGCAAGATTGGCACCAAATGATACCAATATAACTTCATTACCTATGGCAGATAACTCATATAAAATTCTTGAATGGATAGGTTATGATAATGAAGGGTTTGAAGGCAATACTTCCGGTCCTGGCTGGAGTGGTTTTATAGATTTAGAAAGCAATAAAACAAACAAAACCCAAGTAGAAACTCCCGGTAGTCACTTGTCATATAGCGAAAAAATCATAAATGTTTTATCACGAGGAGATGTGAATCTTTCGGATAATAATAGCTCGGCAGGTATAATTTTTTCAGGTCTTCCAAATCAATTTGACATAGAACAATACGGTTGGAATGATTGGAACGGAACTATAAAACACAATTATATAATGAGAGTACAAAGAAATGGTAATGATGTATTAAAATTTGTTGAAAATAACAGCAGTACTATTTATGAACACTATCAACTTGTATGGAGTGCATATGCAATAGTTCCGGAAGGTGCGACAAATGACCAAAATCTCACATTTTACTACAATTACCGACCATGGATGAAAGAAAAATATACCGATGGAGACAAGTCCACTTTAATGGAGCATGTCTCAACATTTAAATTTAGACAAATCGGAACAACAATAAGATTGAAACTTTGTGTTTTCAATCCCACAGGTCAGGATTTTAATATGACATTTTGTAAAGAAAAGGTGATTTTTTAATGTCTAATTCAAGAAAAGGGTTTTCACTGCTACTTGCTATCATAGTAATGATAACCATAGCAACTTTAATGGCACTTATGATTTCTGCTACATCAACAACAGTAAAGCAGACAAGTGATATTTATGTAAGCGAACAAACAAAACTACTGGCAAAAAGTGCCACAGAACTTGCTCTACTTGCAATTTCCGGTCACAATAACAATAACAACTGTATAGAAAATATAAATTTTACCTATCAAACCTACTATGATGTCAATATGAGTCTGTACTATATAGGCAATTCTCTTCCTTGCAATCCTTCTCATTTGCTTGACAATAATATTTCAACTTCCGAATCAAACGGGACTGTCATCATAGATACATATGTAACCTTCAAAGGTTCAAGCGAACCGATAAGATATCACAGAAGAACTATACAAAAGCCATAATTTATACTTTTTTAGATAAAATTTCACAGGGGAAAATACACACTCTGAGTGTGAGTGGTATAAGGTTCTCTAAATATTTGATTTAAAGGAGATAACATGAATGTCAGTATAGTTGGAAAGCAGTTTGATTTGACAGATGCTATAAAAGATCATATCACCTCAGCTTTGGCATCATTGGAAAAGTATAATTTGGATATTATTTCAGCAAGGGCTGTTGTAACTGCAGATGAAAGAAACGGTAAAAAAGGTTTTAGTGTCGAATTTATCATAACATTGCCAAATAAAAACAGTGTTGTTATAAAACAAAAAGACAAAGATGTCTATGCGGCAGTTGATTTGGCAATTGACAGAGCAAAAAAAGTCTTAAGAAGACATAGTGATAAGACAAAAACAAGAAAAGCCGAATCACTCGAAGAGATAGAAGCTCAGAAGATAATAGAAGAAGAGAAAAAAGCTTATGAAGAATTAGCTGATGAAATTATTCCGGTAGAATTGGATCTTTACAAACCAACGGAACTCGAAGAAGCTCTTGCAAAATTAAAAGAGAGTGACAGACAGTTTTTAGTATTTAACGATATGGATAATCATATGAGAGTCTTATATAAAAAAGGTGATGGTAAATTTGGTCTTTATTAAATTTTATGGTCTCTTGCGGGTGCCTCTAAGAGGTACCCCTGTAAGACTCTAATCTCTCTTTTGCTTTTTTGATTATATTTTCATCATTTGACAAATCAATCCACTCAAATAATTTTCCGCTTTGAATTTTTCCATCTACAATATCACCGCTTTGTCTAAATTTTAAATCCAGCTCCGCTATATCAAAACCGCTGATTGTTTTTGCAAACTCTTTTAATCTTTTGGGATTTTTATCATTGGTATATAAAAAACAGTATCCCTTAAGACCTACTCTGCTCACTCTTCCCCTAATTTGATGAAGAGATGCAAGACCAAGCCTTTCGGCACCTACTATCACCACGGTAGTTAGTCTCGGAAGTGATATGCCGACCTCTATAACGGTAGTCGATATAAGAATACTTCCTTTTTTTTGAAATTTTTTTAATATTTCATCTTTTGCTTTATCTTTACCATAAGTTACAAAAACATTCTCATATCTTTTTTCCCAATACTCTTTTGCTTCATCTATAGATTGATAAGCAATATTTTCACTCTCTTCCACAAGGGGATATATTATGGCTATTTGGTGATCTTTTGCCAATTCACTTTCGATATGCCTGATAAGAGTTTTAAAATCTGCTCTTTTGATAATTTTTGTTGTTATATTTTTCTCAAAAGGAAGTTCTTTTATAAATGAATAATCTACGAGTGAAGAATTTATCATAGCAAAAGTTCTTGGAATCGGAGTAGCACTAAACTGTAAAAAATGTGCTCTTGAAATCTTCTCTTTTGATACGATATTTTTTATCATCTCCCTTTGATTTACTCCAAATCTATGCTGTTCATCAACCATCACAAGATCACATTTTGGCAAATCCTTATATAAAAGTGCATGGGTACCTACTAAAAAATCATAATTTTCCAATTTATCTGTTTTTTCTTTGGAAGTTACAAGAGCAATTTTTATATAAGAAGGTAAAAATTTTTTAGCTTCAGTATATATTTGATTTGCCAAAATGGAAGTTGGTGCCATAAGAACTGCCTTATTTGGGTAACTCATCATTACAGCAGCAAGAATTACCATAGTTTTACCACATCCGACATCACCTACTACAACTCTTTTTGAAGCATATCCGCTTTGAAAATCTTTTTTGATATCATTTATAGCTTTTATCTGGTCGCCTGTAAGTTTAAAAGGTAAAGATGAAATAAAACTGCTTATGTCGCCATTTAGTATTTTGCTTGCTTTATATATGGTTTTTTTGGAATTTAATTTTTTTAAATGATTATAAATCTCAAGAAATTTCAGTATGTTTATATTTTCTAAACTATTTTTTTGTTTTAAAAATCCGCAAGTTGGAAAATGAAAAGAGAGTATGGTATTTGCCTCTTTTTTGCTTAAACCCTCTTTTGTCAAAGATTCCAAGTTAAGATAGTTTGACATTAGTCTCTTTACGGTTTGATTTTTAAGAACTGTTTTATATTTGATATCTATCTTGTTTATTTGGGTAATGACTTTTGGCTGTACAACGGATAATTTGCCAAAACTATTATCCAATTTTCCTTTAACAAAAATTTTAGAACCGACAGAAAATAATTTTTCATGAAAAGGTTTCGGATGAAAAATTATACCTTCAATCTCTTTTTCAAATTTTACGGAGAAAAATCTGATCTTTAAAAATTTTGGAGCTCTTTGTCTAATTAGAACACGAACCTCCAAAACAACTTCTTCTTTTGGAGTTAATACTTCTGATAAGAAATTATCCTCATACTTTACAGGTAAAATCAAAGCAAGATCAAGCAGTGACTTTACTTTTAATTTTTGAAGATATTTTTTGTCACTGCTCTGAAACACTGCTTTACTTAGTAACTATACAAAAAGATAGCTTTTTTATCTCCTTGTGGATAAATATAAAGTCATTTAACTCTTTTAAGCTTAACTTTTCTATCTCTTTTAACTCTTTGGCCGAATATCCGAGCTTTAAACCTCTATAATACTCAAAAAATGCCCTGTTTAATCTTTGTGAGAGTGTTTCAACTCTTAAAGGCTCGCTACCGCTTAAAAACTCTTTTGCAGCTTTCAACTCCTCTTTGCTTACCCCTTTGGATATAAAATTATCTATAACTTCTCTAACTGACTTGATAGCTTCATCTTTTGTTTCTACTTTGGTTTGCAAATATCCGCTAAAATCACTATATGATTTGTTTAAATTAACTCTTGCATATGCTGAATAGGCCAAACCTTTTTTTACTCTTATCTCTTCCATCATTCTGCTGCCAAAGCCGCTTGAACCCAGTATAAAAGCTGCGACTTTCGCTTTATAGGCATCTTTATCATTTACCTTTAAATAAAAAGGAGAGCCAAAATAAACATAAGCTTGTTTTGTATCTTTTTTTATAATTTTCTGCTCTTGGCTGTCATTTGCATTGTAAAATCCGACTTTTTTATAGTTGCCTGTTTTTAAAACAGAAAGTATCTCCCAAATCTTTTTAAAAGCTTCATTCTCATTTATATCTCCGCCTATAACCACTATGGCTCTACTTGTTACAATATGCTTTTTTATAAATTCTTCTATATTGATAAGTTTTAATTTTTCTATACTCTCTTTTGTTCCCAAAGAACTATGCCCTAAAGGAGTTCCCGCAAAAAGAAGTTTTTTAAGACCGTTTGAAGCTATATAGTCATAATCATTCTCTTTGGAAGATATTGCTCCCAAAGTCATAGTTTTTACTTTTTTAAAACTATCATTTGTTAAATTCGGATCTTGTAAAAGTTTTTTTATCATTTTGCAAAGTGTTCCAAATTTTTCTTTTAGAGAACTTGCCTCAAAGACAAATGTTTCATTGCCGTTGCTTATATTTAAATGCAGAGCATTGTCATCAAGAATTTCGGCAAACTTGGTACTACCAAGCTCTTTTGTTCCCTCTGTAAACATTTTAGAAGTAAAACTTGCCAAACCCTCATGCTCTCCATCTTCCAAAGAACCCGAATTTCTAAAAACAATTTCCAAAGAAACCATAGGCAAAGAGTTGTCTCTTTCATATATAACAGGTACTTTTACTCCTGCAACTTTTAACTCTTTTATCACTGCACTCATTAACCATCCTTGTATCAAAAATATTATTATCAAAATCTGTTTCACTTATACTCCTGTGATATTTTTAACTCTCAATTTATTTGTAAACTTCCAATATATTATAAGCGGTATCCCTTTTTGCAGGAATTGCTCCTATATCTTTTATAAGTTTTATCATCT
>Ga0256914_1001026_pt1 | contig 26626 bp, 20 predicted proteins | sample HulkmetaG_FD_191571 | JGI IMG/M metagenome (GOLD analysis project Ga0256914, IMG submission 191571) | Hydrothermal chimney microbial communities from Main Endeavour vent field at the Juan de Fuca Ridge, Pacific Ocean - Hulk | ecosystem: Environmental > Aquatic > Marine > Hydrothermal vents ... | reverse complement strand
TCCTACAGGAATGTACCTGTAAATAAAGTTTAATAATAAAATTAAGAGTGTACCGGTTAACACAAGGGGAGGGCTGTTAAAGGCCAATATATACCCTATCCCAATTACCGTTCCAGGAACCGCGAAACTTAATAACGAGGAAACCTCCATAAATTGCTTACCAGGGAATTTTTTTCTTACAATGAGAAACGCAATAACCATACCAAGAATCCCTGCTATTGGTGTGGACAAACCGGCAATTACAAGTGTGTCCTTAACCGCCTTAAAACCAACGCCAAAAACATACTTGAAATGTTTTAGCGTAATCGTATTATTACTACCCCAAACCTTGGCAAATGCCCCCCATAGTATAGTTAAGTATATAAGAAGAATAACCACAGCCATAAACAGACATACGAAAAAAAGCAACCATTTAACGGCAGGCGATACAATCTTAGGATTAGATTGCGTTGGTTTACCCGTTATGGTTATATACTGTTTTTTTGCCACCCAGTATTTCTGAAGGAAAAACACCGTTATGGATGGTACAAGAAGAATCAGTGCCAATGCAGAGCCTTTAGGCAAATCATACATTCCGGTTATCTGAAGGTAGGCCTGAACAGAAAGTATAGGAAATTGACTTCCCGCCAGGATAAGAGGATTTCCGAAATCTGCCAGTGTTTCCACAAACAGAACGAGCATCGCACTGGCTATTCCCGGTATCGCAAGGGGGAGTGTTACCTTATAAAACACCTTCCATCCAGAACCACCCAAATCCAGAGCCGCATCCTCCAGAGTAGGGCTTATTGATTCAAGCACCCCACGGAGTGTAATGTATGCCACCGGAAAGAAGGTAATAACCTGAGCAAATAACAGCCCCTTAAAACCGTATATCTTGAAATTTTTAAGTCCGAGGATGGAAGAGGTGATAAATCCGTTATTACCAAACAGCATGATAATGGATAGTGCCCCGATAAACGGAGGAGAGACAATGGGAATAATCGCTATTAAGTGAAAAAATTTTTTTAACGGTATATCCGTTCTGGTAATTGTAAAAGCAAACAAAAAACCAAGCACAGCTCCAAAAAATGCTGTAAGCACACCCATCATCACACTATTTACAAAGGCCTGTCGTAAATACCAGGAGGAAATCGTTTCTTTTAGTACACTCAACGTAAATTTCCCTTTTGGGAAAACACTTACTGCTATAACTTTTACTAACGGATAAAGAATAAACACAACCAGTGATAGCAGTATGACAATTATTACAATAAGCAAAAGAGGATCACTGCCAACAACCTTTATCTCGTGCCATACATTCCGACCCTTTAACTCACCAGAATTCATACTCCTTTTTTTTACATCAACCATCCTAACCTCACATAGCCTCCAACTCAGAATTTCTCTAGCAAGGGGGAACCATCCCTAAAAAAACAGGGGGACTTGAGCTTAAGTAAAATTACAGGTTGATTCAAGTCCCCCAATCTCAACACTTTTTGAACCTCTTACACTGCCCTACTTTGCCGGCAAAACTTCGTTAACCCATCTTTCTACAAGACGTTTTTTATTCTCACCAGCCCATTTGGGATCAAACGATACAACCTTCAGGGATGAAAAAGCCGGCATGCCCTTACCAAGTTCCGCTTCAGGATTTACAGGATAAAAATATGTTTTCTTTTCTGTGAGAACATCTTGTCCCTTCTTTGAAACTAACCAATCTACCAAAATCTTTGCAGCCTCTAGATTTTTCGCTCCCTTAAGTATCGAAACCGCAGGTGCCTCAAAACCAACTCCCTCTTTTGGGAAAACAACCTTAAGCGGGTAACCCTCATCAATAAACTGGAAAAAGGCAGGTGTGAACTGTATGCCTATTGCACACTGACCCACAGCTACTGCCTTGGATGGAGCCGTGCCGGAGGATGTATAGGTCTGTACATTGGGACTAAGCTTCTTCATATAATCAAAAGCCTTATCCTCTCCCCACATCGTTACAAGGCTTGCTACTATGTTATACGCAGTCCCAGATGACTGGGGGGTAGGCATTTGGATTAATCCCTTGTAAACAGGCTTAAGTAGATCCATCCAGGATGTAGGCATAGGTGCACCAGCCTTTTTCAATGCCTCGATGTTAACCCCAAAAGCCATAGGATTCATATAGAAAGATCGCCAGTATCCATCTGGATCTTTAAACTTCGGATCCATCCTTTTCCACGCCTCAGACTTATAAGGGATAGTTAGTCCCCTTTCCTTTGCAATTATGTGATTCTCATTAGGTGCACCCAACCAGATATCCGCCTGCGGATTATTCCTTTCCGCAGTTATTCTTGCCAGGGCAGGTCCAGAGGAAAGATGTACAAATGAGGCGGTAATTCCTGTATCCGCAGTAAATGCATCAAGAATTTTTTTGGCATTTTCCTCATCCACACTAGCATAGATAATTACCTTTTTCGGTTTCTTTTCCTGAGAGCCCGTAGCGAATAAACTCCCCACGAGCCCAACAAGAAAGAGCAAAACCAACATTAAAACAATTGTTCTTTTCATGTGTATTTCTCCTTTCTTTTTTTATGATTTTATCTATAGCTTTTTAAAAGCAAAAACAATGCCACAAATATGCAAAAACGAACTGTTCAGTTCTGCTTCTCCATAATTCAATCCTCAGGCTTTAAAGACATCTAATTCACCATGGAAAAATAAATTACGAGAAAGTTTATAAATCCAATTTTTTACTCCACGTGCGGAAGGATCAACAACTGTGCAATATGGTGTGCAAAAAGTCGCAGAACATGCACAAGTTGCACACTCCATAATCTCGGGAAATTAGTCAAATACCCTGGTAATCCTCTTTTTTTATCTCATACTTCTCAATTTTATGGTAAAGAGTACGCCGTGGCATACCAAGTATTTTAGCCGTTTCCGTTTTATTTCCCTTGCACAATTTAAGAGCACCTATTATCCTCTCTCGCTCAGATTCACTACCTCTTAACAATCTCACGTTAAAACCCGATTCATTTTCCAAAAGAGAAGTATTTAAAACTCTAGGTCTATTCAGTATTATTAGCCGCTCGATAAGATTCTCCAACTCACGTACATTACCAGGCCATTTGTACAATTTTAACCTCTCTACAAATTCATCCGTAACCGAAGGTACATCAATCTCTTCCCTTCTGCAAATTTTTTCTACAAAATGAGCTACGAGTTCCCGCATATCAGAGAGACGTTCTCGCAGAGGGGGGGTTCTAATTGGGATTACATTCAACCTATAGTATAAATCTTTCCTAAAGGCCCCACTCTCTGTTAACTTTTCAAGATCACGATTAGTAGCTGCTATGACTCTAACATCAACATTCACCAGTTTCGTTCCCCCTACCCTTGTAAAAGCACGCTCCTGTAGCACCCTGAGGAGTTTAACCTGTATCTCTGGAGCAATTTCCGAGACTTCATCCAAGAAAAGCGTCCCACCTTCAGCAATTTCAAAGAGTCCCTTTTTTTGTCGTACAGCCCCGGTGAAAGCCCCTCTTTCATGTCCAAACAACTCCGATTCCAGAAGACTCGTACTAAGAGCAGAACAATTAACAGGTACAAACTGCTTGTTACGCCTTTTACTTTTAGCATGGATCGCTCTAGCCACCAATTCTTTACCCGTTCCACTTTCACCTATTATTAAAACGGTAGAATTGCTCTCTGCTACAGTTCCTATAATCTTATACAGAGCCTCCATCGCTTCACTGGAGCCAACAAGATACCTATCTCCAATTCCACTATTTTCATTCTGCCTATGTTTTATCAACCTGGCTAATACGCGTTTAAGATACGCATAATCAACCGGTTTAGTTATATAGTCCACTGCTCCTTTCTTTATCACTGTTACTGCATCCTTAATGGAAGCATAGGCAGTTATGAAAATAAACGGTACTATTAAACCTCTAGAATTTAGAATATGGAATATTTCTGGGCCATCCATATCAGGCAAACGAATATCCGAAATTACAGCATCCGGTCTATCTTTCAATATCACATTAAGACCAGTCGTACCATCAGAAGCGGTAATAACAGAGTATCCATCCTGTTCCAGAATCATTTTCATGACTCGCAGTATATTTTGCTTGTCATCGATAACAAGTATCTTAGCCATTAACGTGCATCCTCCTATTAAGAGGCAAATAAATCTCCACCTCAGTGCCCCTTCCCCTAATACTTCTAATTTTAATTTTCCCTCCATGTTCCTCAATAATACTCTTGCTAAGTGATAGACCTATTCCAGATCCCTCACGCTTAGTAGTAAAATAGGGTTCAAACACTTTCTTGATATTTTCAGGTTCTATCCCTCTTCCCGTATCACTTACAATCAGCCTTAAATATTCCTTGTCCATTCCAACTTTTATACTCACAATCCCATCTGATTCAATTGCCTCAACGCTATTCAACAGTACATTTATTATAACCCGCTTAATCTGGTTAACATCCAACCTGCAAACAAAGCTTTTTTCTTTCCCTTCCCAGAGAATATCTATCCTCCTCTTCCTGAAAACGGGTTTCATTAAAAGGAGACAATCACCTATTACATCGTTAATATTAACCTCCATCGGTGTCAAAGGCTCGGGTCTCGTCAACTCCAAAAATTTACTCAAATAATCGTTTAAATTTTGAATTTCCTCTCTTATTATAGAGAGAGAATCCCTACCAAGGGTGGAAATCCCTCTCTCCCCAGAAATCACTTCCACAGCGCCGGATATAGCTTCCAAAGGATTTCTCACTTCATGAGCAACATTTTTGGCAATCTGGACAAATGTAGCCATCTGAGTCTTTGAAACTAATTCCTCCTGAGCGATTTTTAATTTTTTCTTCATATCATTTATAGAACTAACAACTTCGGTAATTTCTTGAGCTGAATATTTGTATACCACCGTAGGATCACGAAGTGATTGAGGCGTTATTGCCTTCACCTGTTTTGAAAGATCATTCAGAGGTTTTACTACCTGTAATTCAAGAAAAATGGCAAAGCCCATTGCAAGAAAGAGCTCTATTATAAAGATTATTAAAAATATTTGCCTGCTCTTATCGATCTTCTCCCTCATCGTTGAAAGAGAAAAAACAATTTCCGCCATTCCCCAGGTGTTGTTAAGTATCCGAATAGGTGTTTTAACAATCATAAAATTATCTGCAAAACTTACAGTTGTTTTGTTCACTACACTCCCTGAGAAAAACCATCCCTCCCACTTTCTATCGGAGGCCGCAAGAACAAGGTAATTGGCATTGTATATTCGCGCATAAACGACATCTTTTTCGTGCTGTATAGAATCTATCTGCTTTTCCAATTGGGTAATCCTATACGATAGGATAGGATCCTTACTTAACTCAGCCAATGCCCTAACGAGTATTCTCCCTCTCGCACTCATCTCTTCTTTAAACACACGCTCCTCGTAATTGGTAAAAAAAACCCACTCAAACATTATAAGGCCGAGTAAAATAGCAAAAAACAAAAAAATCTTGCTCTGGAGAGACAAACTCTTCACCTCATTACGCCAATATATCTAGACATTTCAAGGTAATCTTCCTTAGTAACCTCAAGGAAACCAGTAAAACCCAGCTCTGACAAAATTTGCTTACCTTTTTTATCAATCCCCATTCTTAAAAGAGATTTTCTAAATGAAGAAACTTTCATACTTAAATCACTTCTATAAGCAATAATCCACTGTGGAATTTTGCTCGATTCAAATATAACTCGAATTTCATTCTTTAGCGCATCCACTCCAGAACCTTCAAAAAGATTAGAGGAAACAAAGCCTGCATCTAATTTACCAAAAGCCACTCCTTTTAAAACGCTCATATAGGAATCAGAGAAGATCACTCTACCAAAATAGCCATCCTCAAAGTTGGAATTGCCGAAGAGACGTTTAAATAGGTGAAGTGGGATAAAATAACCAGCAGAAGATTCCATATTATTGACCAGGGCAACAGTTCTCCCTCTCAAATCTGAAATTTTGCGGATTATCGAATCCTTATGGACTATTAGGAGAGAACGCTGGAACCCCATTCCCCCTACCTCAACTTTCATCAAAGGTTTGCATAAATTCCCCTGGAACATCCTTATGTACCACAAAGGATCTACAAAGGCATAACTAATAGTTTTATTCCGGAAGCCTTGCTCAATGACCCTATGGCTTTTTACAATCATGATTCTTATATCCAAAGAAGTGTTTTGTTTTATATAATCAAGAATAGAATCCCACTTTTTGTAAACATTAACTCCGCTGTTTAAATCCGGTATAGCCAGAACAGAGGGAACAGAAAAAACTTTGTAAAGAGAAAAAATTAAAAACGATAAAAATATGATACGAATAAATCTCACCCTATATCTTTACTCCTCCCAAAACACCGGGGGTTCTACATCTCGCCTCTTGGCCCTTCCTCCCCCTGAACCACCGGAGATTATATCTTCGAAATACCTTCCGTACTCACTCGCAACCCGTTTATTCAACCTTAAGGCAGCGCTAAAGGCCTTTCTAACACTGACAAAATCCCCCTTTGCCCTATATACAAAGGCCAGATTTATATACACCGAGGCCCTTTTCGGGGCAATCTTTAAGGCACTTTCATACATAGAGAGGGCTCTATCATACTCCCTCTTCTTTAGATACACATTGCCCAGATTAACATAGGGAGAGTAGTATCTACTTCCCCAAATTGACTCCTTTTCCCTCTTTAACAACTCTATAGATTTCTTAAAGGCCATTTCAGCCTTTTTATATCTACCAAACATAGCGTAAGCTACACCTAAGCTATTGTAGTACCTTGGATTCTCAGGGTCTCTGTTTATCTTTTCTTCTACCTTCTCCACCCTTTTCGTCAATTCTCCCTCTATAAAACTATTAACATCGTCAAAGTACATTCTCTCCACATACTCCCTATCCGGTACATCCGGCTCCCACCTTTCCAATTCCAGAGTAACAGGGGCATACTCTCTCCATGAATCCTCTGTCAATCTGATTCCCAAACTCCTCCTATATTGAATAATCTCCCTGGCTCCCTCTTTCCAGGCATCCAGAAATGATTCTCCCATCATCGTGATTTCCACAGGAATCCATACAGTTCCCCGGTAGAGAAAGAGATTTTTCCTATCCATAGAAATATTCTTCCACCTTGTAACAGAGACATTAGTATCAAAAACCATAAATATATGACCGGGAACCGTAACAGTAGCCGTTTCTATACCTATACTCTCCAAAAGAGCGCAGTACAGTACCGTAAGGTCATCACAATCTCCTGTCTTAAAGCGAAGTGTATCTCTGGGATACTGTATATAATCTACCAGCATCGGATTCCCCGAAAATTCCTCGTAAGGTGTCTTGGGGTCGGGAATGTAGGTAATACCATAAACACCCAGTGCATCAAAAATTTGCATAGCAGATTGAAGTGAAGAGTTCAAAAAATCAAAACGCGCGTTTCTAAAATCCTGGATGACTTTTCGAGAAAAAATTCTAACGGCGGGATCCTTAGGTGTAATAAAAGAACCCAATTTCTTTTGATCATCCCATGTCATTGCATTTCGATTATACAACTTGAAAGAGACAGTTTTTTCCACACTGTACTCTCTATTCTCTATCGAATAGCGAACCCGAACAACGGCACTTATTGGTGTATCCTCTGTCACTGTTATTATCCTGTTATTAAATACGGCATACAAATCAAGCTCTACAGTAGAACCGTCATTCACATCTCTACACATGTTACTCTCTGTGGGGTAGTCCATAAACTCTCTAACATTTATATCCGCCTTAATCCAATTGAGAACATATCCGGTAGTATTCTTTACTACCACCCGTCCTATAGGATGGTTATTAAAGTACTTATACATAGCAGAAAAAACGCCCTTCGCAAACTCAAGGGATTTTATTGTTACCTTTGGAATTTTCTCCGTTCCTCCACTATATATTGAAATCAACCTTTCCATCTTTCTTTTGATAGAGGTATCTCCAGAGAGATTATAGGCCATCTTGTAACTATCTACCGCCTCTTTATACTGCTCCTTCGCATACTCAAGCCCATATTTCTCCGTTAATTCCCTAACAATACTTGCCAGCTTATCAGCTCTACTCGTATACAGGAGAATTTTATCCTTATTTATCAATTCGGATAGCCTGGTATCACTTGGACGAATATTCAGTGCTCTTTGCCATGCAACAATAGCTCGTTTGTAAGAGCCACGCCGATGATAAAAATTGCCAAGCTCCAGATAAAGCTTAAAACTATCAGGATACTTTAAAAGTCCCTGATTTATATAACAGAGTGCCATGTCCTCATCAGAATTGATATACTTCTTTGCCTCTTCTATATACCCATCAACACTAGCCAGAACCTTTATGTTACCATACTCTTTGAACTTAAGGATTCTCATGTTCATGGTATCGGATATAAGGAAGCTATTATCCGAATAGTTAAAATAAGCAAAGTAGGGTTGATTTAGTTTTTTCTTATCCCCAACTATTTCGAGCTTTTTTTTCTTCCATTTTAGATTTCCATTTCGATCTACCTTGAGAATAAAATTTCTGCTCATATCAACTACATAAAAATCCCCCTCAGGACTTTCTACTATACTTGGTGCGTATATACTACCAGCTTTAACCTTCCACTTTATAGAATCGAGAGACCTTCCACTCTCATCGTAGCGCACAACGTAATACGAGAGCGTTGTTCCAGCGAGTCTCATTACAAGTACAATTACAGTATTGAGATATCCATTTCCAATAGAGAGATAAGTTGCCCCTCCGAGAGATATATCCCTTAACTTCTTCCCCCTTTTGTCATACACCGCTATACTACCCTTCTCTACCTGAGGGACAAAGATTCTCCCACCCCTCGTAACTACAAATCTTACAATACTCGGAGAATCCAGCTCTATTTCATTCTTAAAAATCCCCCCCTTACTGTAGCGTATTACCTTTCTTCCCGCCTGATCCAACACATATATATCATCATCCCCATCACATCCAATCTGCCATGGTAGTTTATATTCTCCCTCATCATTTCCCTCTCTCCCAACCGTGTACAGATACTCACCAGAGCTATCGAGAACTATCACTCTCTGCAATCCCGCTAAAACAACATTGCCATTGGGAAGTGCTATTGCACTATAGACAATATCGCTATACGGATTACCCCTACTCCGTAGTTCTACCGGGAGATAATCGGTAAAACTGGATATATAAAATAATCCCTTTTTATACGTAACTTCCCCATAAACAGCGAAACGGGATAAAAACAAGGAAACAAGAAAGAAAATAAGAATAGAGAGAATTGAAAAAAACCTGTAGCTTCTCATTTTCCCTACCTCCATTACCCCTATTTCTCTCCATCCCTAAAGGCCTCAATCTCGTGCGGAAGTAATCTCTTTAACGGACGGAAATATGTCTTTGGAGAGTAATCATACAAATCGGAAACTCTTGTCATATAGAGACAGGCATAGCGCTCGACCTGATCGGCAAACCTGCTCTCTTCCAATCCAGCCCTTAAAATCTCACCCCAGTATGGGTTAAAATACTTTTTAAGGGCAACAAGCTTTTCGGAAATTTCGGCATTAATCCTATCAATCCTCTCAAAAAGACTTGTAATAATTTTTCGTCTCTCTCCCCTATTCCCAACAGGGGAAATATCGTAACGATTAATCTCAGCCTCAAGTTCCGATTTCTTTTCCATCAGCCTGTTTACCTCTTCTTGCACCTCTCTGGAGTTCCTTATATTGGCGATCTCCTTTTCCAAATCACCAAGTACAAGTGCTGTTCGCCAATTGCATGATTTCTTTATTGAAACGACATCACCGTATATATGATCGCCTATATAGAGTATCTCACTCCCCTGAACCCCCAGATCTTCCTGAACTTTTTTAAACCATCCACCCTGGTATATTCCCTTAGAGACAGAGCCAAAATGATTACTCATAAGCCCAGTTTTTTCATCCACCCTAAGGAAACTGCTTCTCTCGGTAAAGAAGTTAGGTTTGTTGGCCAGGGTTATAACAATCTGAAATAACTCTTGCCATCTCTTATGTTTTTTAAGATATGGGTTTATTGCATAGTTTAGAAGTGCGTTAGAATAATTGTAATCCGAATTCGTAATCAGCATCAATTTTTTGCCATAATCAAGATAACGCTCCAGTAACATAACAACTTTAGGATCGAGTACAACATATCTATCAAAATTGTTTCTAATAATAGATTTCAGCGAACCATCCCTATGTACGGTATCCAACGCCCATTTTATATCCTCCGCCATCTGATAAAAATCGGGGAGATTCAGATTAGCATCCCTACCTGTCCTAGATTTAAGGGAATCCTCTTTAAGCTGCACAAGCTGAGAGTAAAGCACCCCACTGGAGATAGAGAAAGAGGTATCGAGACTTTGAAAATCAGGAAGCCTGATATCAATAGCTACCTCTTGATAAAGCCTATTTTGCTCTTTGTAACTTATAGGTTTTAAACCATGGTAGGAAAGTTTTACCTTACTATACCTACTCAGTTTAAGCAGGTTCCCATTACGTTTATCTATTACCAACCCAACTATTACCCTATCAAAGTTAAATCGTAATTTTTTAATCCTTTCAGGGTAATCCTTTTCCCTTACAAGTTTATCAATAACAAGCTTATAGGTTAATTTTTCAAGCTCCCTTGTGTGATAACCCACAAGGGTATAATCCATATCAAAACCTATAACCTTAATCTTCTTTAAATTGAGAATTCTATTTACAAAGACAGACATACTTTCCTTCCCTCTTTTAGCCTAATAATAGCCCTAAAGGGGAAGGAAAGTCCATTAAATAGAGGTAAGAATAAACTTCTTTACAAATCAAGCCCTACCTAGAACCATGGCGAGGAGGGCCATTCTTAAATACACACCATTGTGCGCCTGCCTAAAGTACGCAGCATTGGGAAGGCTGTCCACATCTGTAGCAATTTCGTTCACTCTGGGAAGAGGATGCATTACCGTTATTCCATCTTTTCCCTTCTCCACCATATCTCTTGTAAGGATAAAGCTATTCTTTAACCTCTCATAATCTTCGGGATTCTCAAAACGCTCCCTCTGAATCCGTGTCATATAGATTATATCAGCATTCTTAAGGGCATAGTTTATATCGGAGGTCTTCTCACAGTTAATAGAGCGTGCCTCCATGTCGCTTACAATTTCATCAGGCATCTGAAGCTCATCCGGGGCACAATAAATATAACTGGGGTTAAAATGCGCCATAGCGTACGAGAGTGAATGAACCGTTCTACCATACTTTAAATCACCAACCATAGCAACCGTTAGGTTCTCCAGCGTCCCTTTTTCCTTCTGAATCGTATAGAGATCGAGTAATGCCTGTGTGGGATGCTGTCCCGCTCCGTCTCCCCCGTTGATAACAGGTACATTAACGGCATCCGCAACTATCTTTGCACCACCCTTCTGAGGTTGTCTTATCACTATACAATCCACATAGCCCTCGATGGTACGTGCCGTATCGGCAAGTGACTCACCCTTCTGGGTGGAGGAACTCTTAGGATCAGCTATGGTTATAGGCTTTGCACCAAGCCTGTGAACCGCTGTCTCAAATGACAATCTTGTCCTCGTCGACGGCTCCAAAAACACTACGGCAACCATCTTATCGGAGAGAAGATTAAGAATTTTCTTCTCTTGAACCTCTTTCTCCATAGTTGCGCTTACCCTCAGTATCTCTAAAATATCATCCCTTGTAAGATCTGCAGTACTTAAAATGTCTCTTCCCTCAAAACTCATATTACACTCCTTTTCATTCTCAATTTTTCATCTTTTTAGCAGCAGCCTTTACAGCCAGTATAATATTTGTATAGCCGGTACATCTACACAAATTTCCTCTTAATGCATCCTTTATCTCATTACTATCCGGATCAGGATTTTCGTCAAGCAATGCTTTCGAGGTGAGTATCATACCGGGTGTACAAAAACCACACTGTACTGCTCCCTCTTCCAGAAAAGCCTCTTGAAGGGGATGCAACCTCTCCCCATCGGATAGTCCCTCTATGGTAGTAATCCTCTGGCCATCCACAGAAGCGGCAAGGGTTAGACATGAGAGTATAGGTTTCCCGTTGAGCAAGACTGTACAGGCTCCACACTCGCCTATTCCGCACCCATACTTTGCTCCCATTAAATTTAGACGCTCTCTCAACACGTTAAGGAGAAGCTCATTTGGTCTTACATTTAAGGTATATTCTCTTTCATTTATATTAAGTGTTACCCTAATCTCTTCCATACTAATTTTCTCCTTTCAGCCTCTTAAGGGCTATCTCAAAAGTGTCTTTAAAAAGTACAGGGGCAACCTCGCGTCTATACTCCGCCGTAGAGCGAACATCTGTTATAGGCGATATTTCACTAACAACCCTCTCAGCCACCTTACCAACAATTTCCATCCCAACCTTCTCTCCATTAAGCATTTCTTCTATCCCCAGAACCCTTATAGGTCTGGCTGCCGTGGCCCCAAACGCAATCCTTACATTCCTAAATTTTCCATCATTGTTCTCAAAGTATACTGCACAACTTATCTTGGATATATCCAGTGTAACCCTTGCAATCTTTCTAAAGGCGGAAGAGGAATTCTCAGGGGGAATCGGAATAATAATCTTGGAAACAAGCTCATTAGCTTTTAGGACAGTTTTTCCCGGCCCGACAAAAAACTCTTCAAGAGAAACTTTTCTCCCCGAAACCCTTCCATCCTGAGCCAGTCCCAATATCTCTACCTCCGTCCCGTAAACCAACAGTGGTGGAGCAGAATCTGCCCCCGGGGAGGCGTTACAGAGATTGCCCACTATGGTACCCATGTTCCTAACCTGAGTACCTCCTATCGAGTGAACAGCCTCGGCAAGTGCAGGATAATTTTCCAGTATATATCTCTCTCTTTCAACAGAAGACAATTTAACACCCGCACCTATTTCACAACCTTCACTACTCCTGGATATAAATACCAGATCATTTAACCTGCTAATATCGACCACATAGTCCGGCTCAACAGCCCCCATCTTTAACCTAACAATTAAATCGGTTCCTCCGGCCAGAAGCTTTGCATTCCCTCTGGAGAGTTTACTCAGGGCATCCTCAACACTCGCCGGTACCAGATACTCAAATTCGTGCTCTATAATCTTTGTGTTACTCATTGCTCTTATCCTTTACCTTTTTCAAGATATCTTCGGGTAGTATAGGGAGTTTGGTAAACCACACACCCGTTGCATTCTGAACCGCTGCAGCAACGGCAGCGGGAACAGGATTCAAGGCAGCCTCACCTATTCCTTTTGCACCCAGAGGCCCGGTAGGCTCGTAGGTGTTGGCAAATATCACCTTAAAATCCTCCGGATCGGGCAGATCGGCTATGCCAAGCATCTTGTAATCGATCAAATATCCCTTATTGGTAAGCTCCCCGGTTTTTCTGTCATAATCTGTATCCTCCAAAAGGGCCATTCCAGCGCCCCTATAAAAACCACCGTGAAGCTGTCCCCTTGCCAATTTGGGATTAATTACAGTTCCAGCATCACTACCTGCCACAACTCTCTCAATAGAAACCTTACCGGTCTCCATATCAACCTCCACCTCCACAAAGTAGGCCGTATAGGCAGGGGGGCAGTTAACCTTTCTGATACTCTTTACAGCTATAGCGGTTCCCCAATCGTTATTCATAGCAGTCTGTGCTACCTCGGCAATGGTGAGATGCTTTTCCGGCATCCCTTCGACATACACGACCCCCTGCCCTGTTTTTTCATCCGGTCTCACCTTTAACGCATCTACAGGTGCATTTAGTATTCTGGAGGCATACTCAAAGAGTACCTGTTTTGCCATTTTGGCAACCTCGTGGGCAGCACCAGCACCGCAGTAAACTCCACGTGTGGCATGGGTACAAACATCGTAACCGGTAGAACGGGTATCGGCAGGGGATATTCCTACCTTTTCAAACGGAACCCCCAACTCCTCGGCAACCACTTTCGCCACAGCATCAAGAGTACCTCCGCCATGATCCATCAGAGCGGTTAAAACATCGACCGTTCCATCCTCATTAATCTTTACAAGTACCGTTGTATAATCCTTCACCTCACCGGGAACCGGGGCACCGGTACCGGAGGTATGAAACCCCCTTGCCATACCGATTCCTCTTCTGTAACGGCCAGTTTGCCTTTTGGGATCCGGCCTATTTTTCCATCCTATTAATTCAGCACCCTTGGTAAGTATCTCCTTAACCCCATCGGAGTGAATGATAGAACGCACAGTGGGCCCCTGTCCCCAGAAAGTTTCCCCAAGACCAACATAATTCTTCAACCTTAATTCAATGGGATCCATCCCAAGCTTTTCAGCCAACATATTCATTGTGCTCTCAACACCAAAGGTAACCTGTGGAGCACCGTAACCCTGCATAGCACACGTCGGTGCTTTATTGGTATAAACGGCTGTTCCCCTATACTTCATATTGGGAAGCCTATAGAGAGAATGCCACCATCCAACAAGAACCCCGAGAAAGGCATATGCCTGAATATGATGAGATCCTATATCAACAAAGGCCTCCATCTCGCCGGCCACCAGTGTTCCATCCTTCTTTGCTCCTATTTTCAACCTGTACTTAGAGGGATACCTTGCATGGTCATACATATCCTCTTCACGTGTCTGAACAATCTTTACCGGACGTTTCGCCTTTAGAGCGACCGCAACCGTAAGATATATAACTGTATTTGTCTGAATACCGGAACCAAAATGACCTCCCCCGGGGATACGTACCACATTCACCTTGTTAAGTGGTATATCAAAAAGCTCTCCCAGCAAAATTCTCGTATTATGGAGAGCCTGGGTAGTGGGCCAAACCGTAATACCACCATCCGGCTCCGGGCGGCAAACACACGAACGAGGTTCAAGCTGAGAGTGGTAGACCCTTGGTGTTGTAAACTCGTTCTCAACTATAACATCCGCCTCTTTAAAACCCTTATCCACATCCCCCTCTACAACCTCACGTGTACAGGCAATATTATTCTTAATCTCAATTCGCTTGTCCTCAAGGTACACCTCATCATGTATAAGATCCTTCTCTGCCTTCATTGCATCTTCAATCGTAAGGTAAGAGGGAAGGATCTCCCATTCCACCTCAACCAGCTTAGCCGCTCTCTCTGCCAACTCCTCGCTCTCGGCAGCGATTACGGCATAGGGTTCACCCACCTGCCTAACCTTGTCACTCAAAATACGCCAATCCTTATACGTTGCCCTGGGTATACTAACAAGGCGCTGGTTAAAGTAAACCTGTTTAACGTCCCTGTATGTTACACAGGTCACCCCCAATGCCTCTGCCTTAGAGCAGTCTATACTCTTTATTCTCGCATGAGGGTAGGGACTCCTTAGGATTTTCCCATACCACATCCCCGGAAGCTGTATATCCGATGGATACACCTCCCTTCCCGTTACCCTGGCAATCCCCTCTTTACGGGGAAAATCCTTACCAACAACGTAAAAATCTTTCTTCATATACTCGCTCCATTATTCATTAATTTTCTCCATAAGATGGTCGGGGTACCTTCCGCCCAAAACGGCCGTTATATTATAGGCGGCATTCAAAAACAAACCCGAATACTCTTCCAAAGTATCCTCATCAAGATCTATATGAATCCCAACAACCGCAATAGCAGCAACAACATGGTTGTTATTGTCAAAAATCGGAGCAGCAAGAGCATTTATACCATTGTGGAACTCTTGCAAACAATACGCTACTCCATTCTCGTATATCTCCTCCAGATTCTTCTTAAGATCCTTTGGATTAACTATTGTATTCTTGGTATACGGATAAAAATCCAGCTGGTCTATTATTCGCTCCCTCTCCCTATCAGGTAAAAAAGCAAGCACCGCCTTACCTGTAGCGGAACAGTGAAGGGGCATTATCTCCCCACTTCCTATTGAAACCCGTGTATTAATATAACCCGCCACCTCAAGGGCAACACAGCTCTTACCATCCCATATAGCCACAAACGTAGTCTCATCTGTTCTTCTGTGGAGATCCTCAAGGTAGGGTAGACAAACGGTTGATATGCTCATACTCTCCCTTACTGCCTCCGCAAATCTAAGATGGGCGAACCCAAGAAAGTACCGCTTATTTGAGGGTTGCTGATATACGTAGTTATACTTCTTTAACTTCGCAAGAATCCTATAGCATGTCGAAGCGGGCATCTTAAGTTCACTGCTTATCTCCTTATTGGTTAACCCCACCTTATAATTTTTTCTGAGCAGTTCAAAAATACTGTTTATCTTCTCTATTGATGGCATGTCACCTGTAGAATAAAACAACACTCTACGACTTGTCAACACAAATATTCAAACTTAATTCCATATAATGAGAATTATATGACACAATACCGGATTATATTGTTACAACTAATATGTGATTCCATATAGTGAGAATTATTAATTTGACACCAAAAATTTATAATGCTACACTTACCAAAAACCGAGGAGGTGCAATTATGAAAAGATTTTCACTCAAACTCCTCTTTCTGGTGCTGTTCCTTTCCCTATCACTGGTAGTGGTATTTGCAACAGGCCAGAAGGAGAAAGTCGTCAAAATTGCCTTTATAGGACCCTTAACAGGTCCCAATGCGGCCCAGGGAATGGGAGCAAGAAACTCTTTTGAACTGGCAATCCGCCAGGCAAACGCCAGAAAAGAGTTTCCATTTAAACTCGAAATGCTGGCACTGGACGATGCCTCTCAGCCCTCAGTCGGAGTAAACGCTGCCAATAAGGCCGTTTCCGACCCTGAGGTAGTTGCGGCATCCGGTCACTGGAACAGTCCGGTAGCACGTGCAACAATTCCCATTTTCCATCAGGCACATATGGCACTGGTGATATGGGGAGCCATAGGTGTAGACCTAACGGACAAATACGGGAAAATGTGGCCAGAGATTACCCGTGTATGCCCAAAGCTCAACACAGAAAATGAATTTCTGGCAAACTGGTTGATAAACAAGGAGCACTACAAAACCTTCTATATAATACATGACACATCCTCCTATGGAAAAGACTGCGAAACCTTCATGAAGGCTGCAATAGAAAAACGGGGCGGTCAGATTCTAGGAATAGACGGGGTAAATGTAGGGGAAAAAGATTTCATGCCTCTCATCACCAAAGTTAAGGAAAAGAATCCTCAGGTTCTATACTACGGTGGTGTAGTAACAGAGGCTGCTCTTCTAAGAGTACAGATGGTTAAAGCCGGATTAACCAACATCCTCTACACAGGTATATCCGGCCTTGCAGATCAAAAGTTCAACGAAGTCGCAGGAAAGGCCGCCGAAGGAACCGTAATAACCAAACCGGGAAATCCGGAAAAGCTTGCGGGCTGGCCTGCCTTTGTAAAGGCCTACAAAGAAGCCAAATTCCATGAACCAATGGGAGCATACGGACAGTACGCCTACGATGCTGCAAACATTATAATTGCTGCCATAAAGAAGGTAGGCCCCGACAGAGCAAAATTGGTAGATGCAATAAGACACATCAAATACAAGGGTCTGCTCGGAACTTACACATTTGATAACACCGGACAGACAACATTATCATCCGTAACCCTTCTTGTCAGCCAGGATGGAAAATGGGTTGAATGGAAGGATTCAGACTATGCAAAGGGGAAACGATCCCTTCCAAGATAAAGCAAACTATTGCCCGGTCCATAGAAGCCTATGGCCGGGCATAATATTCTCGACTGCACAAAAACATAGAGAGAACAGTAAGTAAGGAGGCTCTAACTTGTTCGTAACTTTTTTAATGCAACTAAAAAACGGCATAATGCTCGGATGCCAGTACTCGCTAATAGCGATAGGTTTCACACTTTTCTTTGGTATGCTAAACGTGGTTGTCTTTTGCCATGGTGATTTTTATATATTTGCAGCATTTGCAGGTACGGCACTTATCCTGGGGCTAACAGGACTCTTTCCGGCCTCTGTTTCTACCATTCTAGTACTAATTGGTCTGATGATAGCGATGGTACTAACAGGCTTCCTGGGTGTAATAGTGGAAAAGGCAACAATAAAACCATTTAGAAAATCGCATCCCGTAATGCCTATCCTATCCACCCTGGCAGTGGGGACTATCATTGAACAGCTTTTAAAGATTTTTTACCCCGCAGGTTCCAACCCCCAGATGTTTCCAAGCATATTCAAACAGGGGGGGATTCATATAGGGGCTTTTTACCTACAAACCAACGAAATCGCGATTCTGATAGTAACGGCAGTTATTTTTCTCCTGATGTACATTTTTCTAAAGAATACAAAAATCGGATCTCAGGTTATTGCAATATCCCAGGACTTTGAAGCTGCATCAATGATGGGAATCGACGTAGATAAAACTATTTCTATCACATTCTTCATAGGTGCATCACTTGCAGCAATTGCCGGTTTTATTAATGGAATCTACTTCACGGTTTTTAGATACGATATGGGGGCAATTGCCGGTATCAAAGGATTTTCCGCATCGGTTGTTGGCGGACTCGGCTCTATATTCGGAGCCATACTTGGTGGTTTCTTAATGGCATTTGTCGAAACTTTTGCAGCCGCATATATTCCTGGGGGATCAGCAATAAGGGATGTATTCTCCTTCATAGTGGTCCTACTATTCCTGATTTTCAGACCGACAGGGATTCTCGGTCAAAGAATAGTTGAAAAGGTTTAGGGGTGTACAATGAAAAAGCACAGTAACGTTTTATATTCAATACTCTTTGAGATAGCAATATTAGCAGTATTTATAGTATTCCTTAAAATAGAGAGTCTAATACTCAACCTGATCTTTCTGGTAGTAGTAGCGGTAGGAACATATCTGCTCCTCAAAAAAACCACGATAATGGCAAAATTAAGAGCAGGTTCACAAACGAAAGGGGCGGTTCTCTTTCCGTTGGTTGTTCTAACCCTGATTGTTCCGTTTTTCTTTCTCGAAAATATATACATAGTTCATGTTCTAACCCTTGCTCTAATATTTGCTATTGCTGTATTAGGTTTAAATTTCCAGATTGGAAGTGCCGGGATGGTAAACTTTGCCCAGGGTACCCTCATGGGAATAGGAGCCTATACATCCGCCCTACTCTGTACACACTTCGGAGTTTCTTTTTGGGTAGGACTTCTGGCCGCAATTGCCGTCTCAGCCTTCTTCGGGTTGATACTAGGTCTTCCCACCCTAAAAACCAAGGAATACCACCTATCCCTTGTAACCATTGCTTTCGCCTACGTCGGATACCTCCTTATTCTTAACATGAGTTGGACAGGGGGACCGGATGGGATTGCAGGTATTCCCAAACCCAAAATCTTCGGCTTTAGTCTTGTAAACTCCCTAAAGATAGGTGGGATAGTAATCTCGGGTACAATCCTTTACTACTATCTGGTAATTGTATTCCTAGGAATAGGAATTATACTTGCCAGACGAATTCATTACTCATGGCTAGGTATAACATGGAACGCCATAAGAGATGATGATATTGCCGCTCAGTGTTATGGGATAAGACCTACCCCGTATAAGCTGCTCTCCTTCGTATTGGGTTCTATATTTGCCGGGGTAGCAGGTGTTCTATACGCTCACTTTGTCGGATTTATATCAACGGAAAGCATGGCCTTTTCTATAGATCTTTTACTGGTGAGTATGGTTATCCTTGGCGGAATGGATAATATATACGGGGTAATGATAGGAGCCTTTTTGCTAATCTTGATCCCCGAGAAATTTAGATCATTCGAGGATTTTAGACTTTTGTTTTATGGCATCGTACTTGTCCTGATGTTAATCTTTAGACCCCAGGGACTATTCCCCAAGCGGGTAAGAATCTACGATATTGAAAGAGGTAAACATGGAAACTAATGCTATAAAATTGCTCGAGGCAAAAGATATTGTAGTCCAATTTGGCGGCCTAAAAGCCATAAACGGCGTAAATCTCTTTGTTAACAGGGGAGAAATTCTTGGATTAATAGGACCCAACGGCTCAGGCAAGACCACCTTCTTCAACGTCGTAACAGGAATATATACAGTAACCCAGGGCGATATCCTGTTCCAAGGGAAGAGCATATCCGGTAAAAAACCTCAGGAGATAGCAAGACTCGGAATTGTAAGAACCTTCCAGAACTCAAGATTGTGGTTCGATCTAAGTGTTCTAGACAACGTAATTCTTGGGATGTATATGCGCCCTCGCCCATCCTCTCTTTTAACTCTCTACAATTTTAAGAAGATCAAGGAAGACTTTAGAAAAAAGGCGGAAGAGGCCCTGGCAATTCTCTCTACCTTTAACGAAGAATTGGTTACAAACTGCTATAGACGCGCAAGTGAACTGGCTCTCGTCGACAGACGACGGGTAGAAATATGTAGGGCATTGGCAGCAAATCCGCAACTACTTCTCCTCGATGAACCATCAGCGGGTATGGACCCAGCGGAAACCAATCAGTTAATGGAAGACATAAAAAAACTAAAACAGACAAAAGAGGATATAGGAATAATAATAATTGAACACGATATGTCAGTAATATCCTCCATTGCCCAACGGGTCGTTGTCTTCAACTTTGGCAAAAAAATAGCTGAGGGGAATTTTAAAGAGATACAGGCAAACGAAGAAGTAAGGGAGGCCTATCTTGGAAAAGGTTAATACTGTACTACAGGTAAAAAACATATACACAAGCTTCGGAAAGATCAAAATGCTGAGAGATGTCTCAATAGAGGTTAACCAGGGAGAGATTGTATGTCTCCTTGGCTCTAACGGTGCGGGTAAAAGTACCGTTATCAGAACAATAATAAAGCTTATAAAACCTGACTCTGGAGAGATCTACTTTAAAGGAACAAGAATAGACAAACTCAAGACACATCAAATAATAAGGCTGGGGATATCAATCGTTCCCGAGGGAAGAAGACTCTTCCCAAGGATGACAGTCCTTGAAAACCTCAATATAGCGATAAGGGACGACGAAGACCCAGCTGTTATTGCAGAGAGAAAAGAGCGAGTGTTTCAACTCTTCCCTGTCCTTAAAAACAGACTCACACAGCTTGCAGGAACCCTGTCCGGGGGAGAGCAGGCGATGCTTTCTATCGGTAGGGCATTAATGCAAGAGCCGCAGTTACTAATTCTTGACGAACCCTCCTTTGGCCTGGCTCCGATTTTGGTTGAGGAGTTTTACGAAACAATAAGCGAGATAAACAAACACGGCACAACAATACTGTTATCCGAACAAAATGCAGGGAAGGCTCTTGCACTTGCAAACAGGGGCTACGTACTCCAGAAGGGGGCAATTATATATCAGGGTACGACAGAAGAGCTGTTAAATAGCGAAGAGGTCAAAAAAGCATACCTCGGAGAGGGATAGAACAGATTTTCAGGTACAGAAATCTATTAATTTAGGAGGTTTAAATCCAAATGGGAAACTTCGAATACTTAAAACCAAGGGATTACGAGGAACTGCTAGAGATAAAGGACAAACTACTCAAAAATGGTATCCTCTTTGCCGGCGGTTCCAACCTTATGGTCTACATAAAGGAAAAAAGTATACGAGAGGGAACACTTCTCGATATCTCGGGGCTAGAAGAGTTAAAGGGAATTAACACGCAAAACGGGAGTATAACCATAGGAGCAGGGGAAACTATAACCTCGATAATGGAATCCCCGATAATAAACGAAAAGGTAACCTTCTTTTCAGAGTCACTCCACGATTTTGCAAATCCACTCATCAGAAACAAGGCAACGGTAGGGGGGAATATAGGCGATTCATCTCCCGTAGCCGATACGGCCCCTATCCTGCTAATTCTGGATTCCTCTATTCTCCTGGAGAGTAAGGGGGCAAATAGAGAAATCCCTTTAAATGAATTCTTTACGGGTCCAAGGAAGAACATTCTAAAAGAGAATGAGGTCATAAAACGCTTTACATTCCCGGTACCCGTAGGGGGGAAGGGAATATATCTAAAGTTTGGCCTAAGAAAGGGAACATCCATTGCCGTAACTTCTGTAGCTCTCTGGTTATCTACAAGAGATAATCATTTCGAGGAGGTAAAAATAGCACTAGGAGGCGTTGCTCCCACCCCTATAAGGGCAAAACATGCGGAAGAGGCAATAAAGGGAGAGAAGATAGACCTTACAAAACTAAAAACCCTCTGCAAAGAATTAGACAGAGACATGAGCCCCATAAGCGATGTCCGCGGCAGCGCAGAATACAGGAGAGAGGTAACCATAAATCTCTTGGAAAAAGCAATAAGAAAATGTCTTGGAGCGGAGGAATAAACTATGGAAAAGAAACTATACGATATAACCCTAAATGTAAACGACACTATCGTAACAGGAAAGGTAAAGGCGGAGACATCCCTTCTTGATTTTCTAAGGGAACACAATTTCATAGAGGTTAAAAAGGGATGCGATAAGGGGGATTGCGGTGCCTGTACCGTTTTGATAGACGGGAAAGCTACCGTATCATGTTTAACACTGGCACTACAGGCTCAGGGGAAGAAAATTTATACCCTGAAATCCCTCGGTTCATGGGAAAAACTTCACCCACTACAGGAGGCGTTTGTCAAGTTTGAGGCACTCCAATGTGGTTTCTGTACACCAGGTATGCTCATGAGCGCTAAAGCACTTATAGACAAAAACCCCAATCCTACACGGGAAGAGATAAGGGAGGCTATCTCCGGCAATCTTTGCAGGTGTACAGGATACCAGAAAATTGTAGATGCCATTGAATACGTAACAAAGGGGGACCACAGTGAAAACTAAGGTAGATATCATAGGAACAAGGGCCGACGGCCTTGATGAAAAGGATAAAGTACTTGGCAACGTAGTATATGCGGATGATTTTGTATTACCCAACATGCTTTACGCAAAGGTTTTTCGCTCCACCAGACCATCCGCAAAGATAAAAAGGTTAGATGTCTCAAAGGCAAGAGCGCTTAAAGGTGTGGCATGTGTACTTACAGCGGATGATGTACCCTTTAACGAATCGATAAGTAACGTAGTCGGCCAGACAACAGAGGTCGGGCTACTGGAGGCCAAACACCAGGTACTGGCAAAGGACAGGGTAAGATACTACGGAGAACCGATAGCCCTAATAGCTGCGGAGAGTCTGGACATAGCAGAGGAGGCACTTGAACTTATAGAGGTAGAGTACGAAGACCTCCCGGCCGTTTTCGATCCGGAAGAGGCCATGAAACCCTCTGCGCCAAAAATCCACGGTGATAATAACGTAATAGCAAGGTGGAAACTTAGAAAGGGAGATGTAGAAGAGGGTTTCAAAAAAGCGGATGTAATTGTAGAAAACACCTACAGAACCCCCAGGCAGGAACATGCCCATATAGAACCTGAGGCGGGGGTTAGCTGGATAGATGATATGGGCGTCATAAATATAAGACTTGCAACCCAGGTTATAGAACACTACAGAGACGTAGCCGCCGTACTGGGACTTCCCCAGAGCAGAGTGAGAATAATAGGAACAATTATTGGGGGAGGATTTGGGGGCAAAGAGGACGTTACGGTGGAGGTCTTTTTGGGATTACTTACATGGAAAACAAAACGCCCCGTAAAACTCACCTACACGCGAGAGGAAATGGGTTACGGTAGGCAGAAGAGACACCCCTATATCCTAAAATACAAAACAGGGGCCACAAAAGACGGAAAGCTTGTCGCAATGGAGGCAGAAATAATTTCGGATGCCGGTGCCTACGTCTACCTAAGCCCGTGGGTACTACTCTACTCTACCGTTCACTCAACCGGTCCCTACTACATACCTAACGTAAAGGTCGACTCCTACTCGGTACTCACAAACAACATCATGACAAGCGCATTCAGGGGATTCGGCGCAATGCAGGTAGCACTTGCCTATGAGTCTCAGATGGATGAACTTGCCAGAGCGCTAGACATGGATCCCTTGGAGTTCAGAAAGAAAAACTTCCTGAAGAGAGGAAGCGAAACGGCAAACTATCAGCGAATAGAGTCCGAGGTTCTTCTGGAAGAGGCAGCTAAGAAGGCATTGGAGCTATTGGGAGAGAAGAGTAAGGGTACATCCACAAAGAAAATAGGAAGAGGATTTGCCTGTTCGTGGCAATCCTACGGTAGAATGACCTACCTACACGACACGGCAAGTGCATGGGTAAGTCTGGAAATGGACGGAAGCGCTGTAGTACGATGCGGAATCCCGGATCTGGGTGGAGGTCAGAGGGAATCGCTTCGCCAGATAGCCGCTCAGGTATTGGGACTAAAACTTGACGAGGTACACGTGATATCTACAGATTCCCAGGTTACCCCGCTTGCTGGCACCGTAACAGCAACAAGGGCACTCTTTATGTCGGGTAATGCCGTTAAACTCGCCAGTGAGAATGTAAGAGAGATAATAGTTACCAAAGCAGCCGAAATGTTGGACGTTGAAAAAGAGAAAATAGAACTCTACGACAAAACGGTATACAACAGAGAAAACCCAAACAAGAGCATTCCCCTCGTCAATGTAATCAAAGAATGCGCAAAAGAGGGCAAAATGCCTCAGAACCTCGCTACATTCAAGGCACCATTTACAGACCCGATTACTACAGATGTAATAAAAGATCCGGTCTTCGCGGATTTCACATTCTCCGCTCAGGCGGCAGAGGTTGAGGTGGATACAGAGACGGGTGAGGTACGGCTCTTAAAATTCGCAGCGGCTCACGACATCGGTCAGGCAATTAACAGAAAGAGAGCAGAGGGACAGATAGAGGGCGGAGCTGCCCAGGGAATTGGCTATGCACTTATGGAGGATTATATAGAGGAAAATGGCATCCCCCAGACATGGAATCTAACACAGTATCTGATACCGACATCCAAGGATCTTCCGGAACTTCAATCATATATCCTCGAATCAAAATCCGGAAAGGGCCCCTTTGGTGCTAAGGGGATAGGAGAACCAGCAATTACGGCTACAGCTCCGGCAATTGTTAATGCTATAAGAGATGCAATAGATGTACGAATTACCCATATACCAGCAACACCGGAGAGAGTCTTCTGGGCACTCCGTAACAAGGAGAAAACAGAGTAGCAGCCTCCTAATGTAAACGCTTATTTTTACCGTAAAAGGCCTGTCTGCCAGGATCTACTTTACAGAGACAAACAGCAAAAGCAGACAGGTTTTTTTATTCATAACAAATCATAACAAATTTGAGGAAATTACCGAAAGTCAACTATGAGCAAGCCCAACTAACTCTCTTACACTGGAAAAACCTTCCCTTTTAAGATAGCTTTCTATCCCTTCTATTACCGATATCATCACCGAGGGATTGACCAGATTAGCAGTCCCAACCTCTACAGCCGTGGCACCTGCAAGTATATACTCCACGGCATCCTGCCAATTGGTAACACCACCAACCCCGACTATGGGAATAGAGACTTTTTCATACACACTGTACACGGCAAACAGGGTCATTGGTAAAACAGCAGGTCCGGAAAGTCCCCCGAAAATATTTCCGAGATAGGGGCGTTTTGTTTCAATATTTATTTTCATAGCTCTATAGGTATTTGCAATAACTAGGGCATCCGCCCCGGCCCTTTCCGCAGCAACGGCAACATCGTTGATGTTGTGGACATTGGCAAGTTTCGCCATAACGGGAATCCTTGTGGCACTCTTTACCTCTTTAACAACATCGAAGACAAGTTTTTTATCCGTCGCCCATACCGTACCATGCTCCAGGTTAGGACAGGAAAGGTTGAGTTCTATAATATCAACACCACCCACCTCACTTATCCTCTCTGCCAAAGTGCAAAACTCATCCACACTAAATCCCGCAATACTCGCTACAAGTCTCGTATTAAAATCTCTCAAAAATGGCAATTCCTCTTCAATAAAAACCTCTATACCTGATGACGGAATTCCTATAGCATTGATCAACCCACAGGGGGTTTCACAAACCCTTGGAGGCGGATTTCCGTCTCTAGGTTCCAACGTAACAGTTTTGTTAATAACAGCACCAAGTTTATCCGGATCTAAAAATTTAAGATACCCGTCTCCAAATTCGTAAGTCCCAGAGGCAGGAATAACAGGATTCTTCAACTCTACCCCACACAGCTCGACAGATAGATTCACCCTAGCCATCCAGCATCACCTCCCCTACCCTAAATACAGGGCCATCCTTACATACAAGAAAATACCCCTTCCCATTCCTCTTTGCCACGGCACAGCCATGACAAAAACCGACTCCACAGGCCATACTCCTCTCGAGGAATACGTATCCCTTAAACCTACCGGAGATATCCCCTCTCTCCACATAACGAGCGAAACGTCTGGAACCACAGGTATAGACAGCATCAACATCTCTCTGAGAGAGAAAATCCTCAACCAATTCAATGGCATTTCCACCATACCCCTCAGAACCGTCATCCGTCGCGATAAATAGTTCAGTTGAGTACCGCTTTAACAAATCCCTGCATACTAACCTCTTTGAAGTTGAAGCGGAGAGAAAGGTATAAACCTCCATTTCCATCTCAAATGCACACCTCGCAAGGAATGTTGCAGATGCAGAGCCTACCCCTCGAAGAAGAAGTATTACCCTGGAGATACCACTATCTTTGAGTTCTATCCCCCTTCCCAGAGGACCAGTTACATATAGACTATCCCCAACTCGCAAGCTCTTCATTAGCGAGGTAGCAATACCCACAATCTTTATCACCAGCCTAAAC
>Ga0256914_1001025_pt1 | contig 26637 bp, 20 predicted proteins | sample HulkmetaG_FD_191571 | JGI IMG/M metagenome (GOLD analysis project Ga0256914, IMG submission 191571) | Hydrothermal chimney microbial communities from Main Endeavour vent field at the Juan de Fuca Ridge, Pacific Ocean - Hulk | ecosystem: Environmental > Aquatic > Marine > Hydrothermal vents ... | reverse complement strand
ACAAGAACCCCAGCTTAGGATGAGGCTTTGGGAAAATGCCAACCTGTTATATAAACGTCTCAAAGACCTGTCGTTTAGAGTCGGTCCGGCCCCAAGCCCTATAATTCCTGTTAGATTCAAAGAAATTCCAAAGGCATTTGCTGCATGGAACGGGCTACTTGAAAACGGTGTCTATGTAAATATGGTGTTACCTCCGGCCACACCAGATGGAATGGCCCTTTTGAGATGCAGCCTAAGTGCCGCCCATACTATAGAACAGGTAGAAAGTATAGCCAAGGCCTTTGAGGCCGTAAGAGACCTTGCATAACAGGTACGAAGACAGGGCGCCAACAATTAAGCTGCCCATTTTCTTCCATGAAATTCATTATAGCCTTTCTTAAAAAATATCCCCTAAAAAGTATTATTACCCTTGCCGCCATGCTCCTTGCAGGTATAGCAGAAGGTTTTGGCATGTCTATGTTGCTGCCGCTTTTGAGCCTGTCTTCAGGGGGAAGTGAACAAAAGACATCTTCTGCCCTAGGGAAGGCTATAGCAGACCTTTTTGCATACATGGATATGAGGCCAACAGTAGGCCTACTGCTTGGCATATTTGTCCTGAGTATTGTGGTAAAGGTTATTCTGGTTCTCCTCGCAAATAAAAGGGTTGGCTACATGGTAGCAGATGTTGCAACAGATCTGCGTCTTCACCTTATACGTTCGATATTTAATAGCAGGTGGAGTTACTATGTACATCAGCCTGCTGGTAGCATCACCAATGCATTTGCTACAGAGGCCACACGTTCTGCCGATGCCTACCTCTTCGGCATGAGGGCCATTGCAATGCTTTTAAACGCCTTTGTCTACACGGCAGTTGCCCTGATGGTGTCATGGCAGGCTACAGTACTTGCTGTCTTCATAGGATCTGGCATCTTGTTCATCCTAAGATTCATGGTTGCCAAGGCCAAAAAGGCCGGCAGGGACCAAACAGTCCTGTTAAAGTCTCTTCTTTCTTTTCTCACAGACATCTTACTTTCCATAAAGCCCCTTAAGGCCATGGCTAGAGAAGATACGGCAGAGACCATCCTTGAGAAAAAGACCCTGGAGTTACGGGAGGCCCTCCAAAGGCAGGTATTTAGCAAAGAGGCCCTTCGCGCTCTTCAGGAGCCACTTTCCACCATATTTTTTGCCCTTGGGCTCTATGTTGCCTTGGTCATTTTAGGGCTTCCTTTACCCAGTGTTCTTGTAATGGTTTATATGCTGGCAAAGATCTTAAAGGCATTGCAAAGGGCCCAAAGGGAACTTCAGGCCATGGTCATTGCAGAAAGTGGTTACTGGTCCCTTTTGAAAAAGATTAGAAAGGCCGACCAAGAAAGGGAGGTCTTTCGCGGAAGACAAGCCCCCCATTTTGAACATTCTATAGAACTTGAAAACATTTCTTTTTCTTATCGGGATCGTACCATCTTAAATGGACTAAATATGACCATTCCCAGGGGATCGTTTACAGCCCTTATTGGTCCGTCTGGCTCTGGAAAAACCACAATAGTAGATCTGGTTACCGGACTTTTCTTTCCCCAACAGGGGAAGGTCCTGGTTGATAAGATTCCCCTTGATAAAATAGATCTCAAGAAATGGAGGCAGAAGATAGGTTATGTTCCACAAGAAACTGTCTTGCTCCACGACACCATCTTTTTCAATGTCACCCTAGGAGATGAGCAGATAGGGGAACAGGAGGTCATAGATGCCCTAAAAAAGGCTGGGGCGTGGAGTTTTATCTCCCAGATGCCAAAGAAGATTTACAGTATAGTTGGCGAGCGCGGTGGACTTATATCTGGCGGGCAAAGACAACGTATAACCATAGCTCGAGCCCTTGTTAAAAAACCCAGTCTCCTTATCCTGGATGAGGCTACAAGTGCCCTGGATCCTGAGACAGAAAGAGAAATATGTAAGACACTTAAAGGTCTGACTGATTCTGTGACCATATTAGCCATTTCACATCAAACGACAATTCTGCAAGAGGCGGACAGGGCCTATGCCCTTAAGGATATGAAAGCCCTGCCTATTAAAGGGGCTTTTTAGATATGAAAATTGCAACGTTCATATACGGTCTTACCTGGGGTGGCGCTACAAGGAGATTGCTCACCTTGCTTGAAGGGCTTGTACAAAGAGGTCATGAAATAGAGTTTGTAGTTGTTGATTCATCAGGCCCCCTCGTCCAGGAGATCCCTAAAGGGATAACTCTTGTAACTCTTGAACAGGGCCCTTTAGCTTTTGTATTTCCTTATCTTTCGAGAAGGATGAAGATGAGCCTAAGCAAATTCGCCTTGGCCAAATATATCAGACAATCCAACGCAGATATCTTTTTGTCTGCAGCCAATCACGCCCACATAACAGCCCTGTATGCAAAAAGGCTTTCTGGTTCTGATATCCCTTTTGTATTGAGGCTTAGCAGCCATGTGACAGCATCACTTAAGAAAAGCAGAAGACTGTCAAAGAGAATAAGATTTCTTCAGGCCAAAAGGCTTTATCCTATGGCAGATATGGTAATAGCTGTTAGTCATGCTGTTGCTACTGATCTTGCAAAAACCCTTGATATAGAAAAAGAAAAAATAAAAGTGGTCTATAATCCGGTTATTACAAAAAGACTAATGGAAATGGCCAGAAAACCCCCTGAACATCCCTGGCTCCAAAGGCGCCGAGGCCACAAAAGGATACCTGTGGTTGTCGCTGCAGGAAGATTAAGGAGGCAAAAGGGGTTTGATATTATCGTAAGGGCCATTTCCTCTGTTATATCTAAACGTCAGGTAAGATTGATTATACTTGGAGAGGGGAAATATAGAAAAAAGCTGGAAGAGCTTGTAAGAGCTTTGGGGTTAGAGAATATGGTAGATATGCCCGGTTATGTTCCAAACCCTGTATCATTCATGGCAAAAGCAGACCTATTTTGTCATGCCTCCGGTTTTGAAGGGCTTCCTGGAGTGGTGATAGAGGCCCTTGCTGCTGGATGTCCAGTAGTATGTACAGATTCCCCAGGCGGGGTATCCGAGATATTGGATGGTGGCCGCTATGGTATCTTGGTTCCGGTTGGAGATAAGGAGGCACTTGCAAAGGGAATAATTGAAGGCCTTGATAAAGATTGGAATAATGATGAACTTAAACAAAGGGCAATGGAGTTTACATGCGAAAAGGCCGTAAGTGGATATCTTGAAGTCTTTGGCCAACTTTTAAAAAACAAAAATGTTTAAGGTCTGTTTTCTTTTTAACCACTACTTTATTCATCAGATTCCCCATGCTGCCCCATATGCCTTTGAGCTTTCAAGAAACTTTCCAGAGTTTCAATGCATTGTCGCTTGCTCAAGCCAACAAGAGCTGCATTATGCCCAAGAGATAGGCAACCTTTACCCTGGCCACAGATGCAGGTTCGAACTACTTCAGGTGCCTTATTACTACCGGCTAATAGATCCCCTTCTGTCAAGATGGGCATTTTACAGAAAGAGGCTTGTATTAAGACACAACCTGGACTTTTTTAGGCAAATAGATGCGCTTGTCGCTCCGGAAAGAAACTGTATGCAGTTAAAGACCAGATTTAATTTAAACAGCCTCATTATGATACACTGCAGGCATGGAGCTGGAGACAGGGCAGGGGGGTTTGACAAGCGTCTTGGCATGTTTGACTTTATTCTTCTGCCAGGCAAGAAAATAGAAGACCGGTTAAATGCCCTTGGCTGGCTCAAAAAAGGACGCTACGCGGTTGTTGGTTATCCAAAGTTTGAGGTTGTAATGGGCCTAAACAAGGGAAAGAAGCCGCCTAGACTCTTCAAAAATTCTAATCCCACAGCAGTCTACAACCCTCACTTTGATCAAAAAGTCGCCTCGTGGAACCTTATGGGGCTCAGGGTCTTGGATTTTTTCAAAAAACAGAAAGGGTTCAATTTGATTTTTGCGCCACACGTTGTACTGTTCAAAAGGAGATTTAGACACAGGGCCCCCAAGGTACCCCGCTCCTTTTTTAGACTTCACAACATGCACATAGATCTTGGAAGCGTCCACTCTGCTGATATGACATACACCTTAAACTCGGATATCTATCTTGGAGATGTAAGCAGTCAGGTGTATGAATTCTTAATACGGCCTCGGCCTTGCATATTTTTAAACGCCCACAAAGTGAAATGGCAGTCAGATCCGGCCTATATGCATTGGAATCTAGGGCAGGTGGTGGACTCTATCGAGACGCTCAAGATGGCTCTTGACCAGGCCTTTGAGTTACAAGAAGCTTTTAGGCCTGTTCAGGAAAGGGCCTTTTCTTATACCTTTTATTCAGAATCGGGTTCTACTGCTGCCCAACGTGGTGCATATGCCATAGCAAAATTTCTAATGGAAACGGCATCTGCCAAAAGAAGGCCCCTTAAAGAATAAAATTTTCGCCTATATAAATTTTTTTGACCAATTCGTTGTTTATAAGCTGATCTACAGGACCTTCGGCTGTAATCTCACCCTGATTCATTATATAGGCCCTGTGGCATATTTTTAGAGTTTCCCTGACATTGTGGTCAGAAATTAGTATGCCAAGCCCTCTAGTTGCCAACCTCTTTATAAGATCCTGAACCATACTTACTGTTATAGGGTCAATACCTGCAAGGGGTTCGTCTAATAGAATATACGAAGGATCCATGGCCATGGCCCTTGCAATCTCGAGTCTCCTCGCCTCTCCTCCAGACAATGTGGATGCCCTGTGTTCAGATAAATCGAGAAGACGATATTCTTCAAGTAGGCGCCTGGCCTTTTGCCTGCACTGCTCACTAGATAGGCCCCTTAGTTGCAATATAGCCAGGATGTTGTTTTTTACAGAAAGATCTGCAAATAGGGATCGATGCTGTGGAAGAAAGGCAATGCCGAGTCTGGCACGCTTGTAAAGTCGTAATTTGGTAATTTCTTTATTGTCTACTGCTATTTTCCCAGCTTCTGGTCTTTCTATACCAGCCAACATGTAGAAGGTTGTAGTCTTCCCGGCCCCATTAGGACCCAGAAGTCCTACAACCTCTCCTTTTTTCACATATAGGCAAACGTTCTTTATTACTTCCCTGTTGTTAAAGGATTTTCTCAGCCCTTTTACTGTCAGTCCAGACATCTGCTATCAGACCTCAAAAACGCCGTCCGTCTACACACCCAAGCCATCTATTACCTATCTTATATAGATTAAGCGTATGCATTCCCGCTTTATTCCATCCTCGACCAGATGGGAAGACAAGAGGGGTAGAAATGGCCAGCCTCTCTTCATAATGTGTGGGAGAAAGATTTTTTATCTGCCATGCAAAGACCTGACGCCCGTACTTTTTGCTATTATCTTGGGCCATTCTGTAAAGTCGGCCTTCATACTCTATAACCCTCCCAGCAGATCGTGCCCTAGCCTTATCAAATCTTATTACAGGATTTAAGTGATGTGGCACCCATCCCTTTTTTAGATTCTTTGAAAAGTAGAGATTTGCCACATCATTCTTGCCAGTACTAACAAACATCCACCAGAGGCCATCGTGAAAAAAGGTGGTGGGGTCTTTGTATTGATAGCCAGAAATGAGATTTCCCAAGTACTTCCATTCAAGAGGAAAGTTTACAGCCTGATAAAGCCTTACAGACCAATCGTCGCTTGATTCAGGCACCATATAAATATGACCATTGATTTTAAAAACCTGTGGAAAGGAAAGGTGAAAAGTTTCTCTTATTGCCACCCCCTGATACTGCCAATTTAGACAGTCGCTACTTTTGGCCACCCCTATACATCCCCTTTCTGTTTGGCGTTCCATTATTTCAAAAAAGAGAAAAAAGCCTGCATCCGTCTGGATCAAAAAGGGATCAGCAACAAAAAGGGCATCTATATCTGTAACATCCTGACCTGAAAGCAGGGGCATATCTCCCAAGGACCCAAAGTCTAGATCAAAAGGAGAAGCACCTTTTATAATACCAATTGACCACGGTCCATAACCTCCAGAAAACTTTAACCATAGACGTTTAAGCCGTTTTTTGGTTAATAATCTACGTTTTCCTGCAAAATCTCCAATTTTCAGGCCTGCAACAAAAACGAACAGATCAACGAGGAGCCTAATCACCTGGGGATTCCTTTTTAAAGGCTATATATTGAAGAGATGTTATCAGGTCTGGTTTTCTTTGGAAAGTCTAAGGCGGGCAAACTTGGCGGCGTTGGCGCTGTCTATCCTTATCCATCTTTTACCCTGAAGGCACCACCACTGTTTGCCATCATACCTGGCAACAAGTGAACCATGATACTGGAGCATAAGCTCTATCTCTTTTTTGCTATACTGTTGGGTATAACCCTGAGTTATTTTGGCTTCCTGGCATCCAAAAAGAAACAGAAGACAAGCGAGGACAAGCCACAAGGCCGCTTTATTTTCTAATAGGTCTTTAATACACTTCATACCCAAAACTTTAATCGTTGGGGAAACCTTGTCAATAGGCTCTATTTTTTCCTATTTTTAGTGGAAAAATACAGGAACAAAAGAAAATTTTTCCACATCTACAAGGCCCTTATCTGTAAGTTTAAGTTTTGGAATAACTGGGAGGGCTAAAAAACTCAAAATCATAAAGGGATTCGTCATAGTGCAGCCAAGCTCTGCAGCCGCCCTTTTTACATTATCTAGTCCGCGCCTAACCTCTTCCAGAGGCTTATCGGACATAAGGCCTGCTATTGGCATTTCAAGTCTTGCCGCAACTCTATTTCCCCTTGTTACGGCTAAGCCTCCACCACATTCCACGAGAGCGCCTATAGCTGTCAACATGTCTCTATCATTGACGCCAGCTACTATGATATTATGACTGTCATGGGCTATGGTGCTCGCAATGGCCCCTTGTCTTAATCCAAGCCCCTTAACAAAGCCTAAACCAACATTTCCGGTTCCATGATGCCTTTCAACTACAGCAAGCTTCACAATGTCTCTATCAGGAGCAGAAACAGCAAAACCATCCTTGACACTCACAGGCTCGATCAGTTCTTCGGTTACTATCTGGCCAGGCTTGATACCTATTACCCGAATCAACTCACCCTCAAGCCCAATGGAAAGATCTATCTTGTCAATATCAACAGCCAGAGAATAGGCATCCAGCTCCGGTGTTTTTTGCGAGATATCCGATATCAATCTGCCTTCTGCAGCCACTAGCTGGCCCTTGAAAAGGGTTGCCTCTACATAAAAGTCTCTCAGATCTTTCAAAATAACAAGATCGGCAAAATAACCCGGGCAAATAGCCCCTCTGTTCTCCAAGTGAAATCTCCTGGCCGGATTAATCGTTGCCATGGAAATGGCTGAGACTGGATCTAGGCCAGAGTTTACAGCAACTCTCAGTGAATAATCCATATGTCCCTTGTCCATCAGATCATCAGGATCTCTATCATCAGAGACCAGACAGCATCGATGGATATTTGTTGGTTTAACAGAGGGAAGAAGATCTTTCAGGTTTTGTTCGGAAGTCCCCTGTCTTAAAAAAAGGAACATTCCCATTTCGAGTTTTTCTGTTGCTTCTTCTGGAGTTGTGCACTCGTGATCTGAGTCTATTCCTGCACTCACATATGAACATAGCATATTACCCTTTAGTCCTGGGGCATGTCCGTCAATAACTACTCCAAGTCTTCTGGCAATCTCGAGCTTTTTATGTACAATCTCATCTCCAAAGACCACTCCCGGGAAATTCATCATTTCTCCAAGGGCAACAATGCCATCTGTTTTTAAAAGCTCTTCCACCTCTCCTGGTCCAAGTTCTGCTCCGGATGTTTCTAGATGGGTAGCGGGTACACAGGAAGGAGCAGAATAAAATATGTCCATTGGAAGCTTAGAGGCCTGGTTAATCATAAACCTCACTCCATCAACTCCAAGGCAATTTGCTATCTCGTGGGGATCGGCAACCACGCATGTTGTTCCTCTTGGCACCACAGCCCTAGCGAACTGTTTTGGGCAGAGCATGGTACTTTCTATATGAATATGTGCATCTATAAAACCAGGAGCTATGTATTTACCAGTACAGTCCATTTCTTCATGGGCCTGAAAATCGTGGCCCACTGCCGCTATTCTGCCACATGCAATAGCTATATCTAAGGTTTGCAAAGTGCCAGTGAAACAATTAACAATCTTGCCACCCTTAAGACAGAGGTCTGCAGGCACTGTTTTTCTGGCAACTTCTGACAGCCTTTTATGGTCTTTCCTTGTCAAGTAGGCCACGTAAAATCACCCCTTCTCCATGAAATATTTCCTTGCCCTGCCAAGCGCCATTAAAGGGAAATAGTGCCTGTATAGATTATAATTTACCATAAATCCTCGAGATAGTTCCGCTCCCTGTTCTAATCGGTCCGCCCATTGAGAAAGGTCTATCCTGTCTCCGACTCCGTAACCCGGAAAACCAGTCCCTGTATACCAGGGTTCTTCCCAAGTGCCATTGTCAAGTTGATTTTTCACAAGATATTCAATTCCTCTAATTACACAGTTGTCAAATCTTGGATCTCCAACACATAAAAGCCCCATTATCGCCCAGGCAGTCTGTGAAGGAGTAGACGGCCCCCGACCCCTAAAGGAATCATCCATATAGGAGGCACAGCTTTCTCCCCAACCTCCATCGCTGTTTTGATGATCTGCCAACCACTTAGCGGCCTTTATAAAACGATCCTGCCTCATGCCTTCCCCTAGTGACTTTAAGGCACACAGGGCAGCACAGGTGCCATAAATATAGTTAACTCCCCAACGCCCAAACCAACTACCATCTTTTTCTTGTTCTAGCAGAAGGTATCTAAGGCCCTTACCCACTACGGGATGAGACCTAGGCCACCCAAGAAGCCCCAAGGCTTCCAGGACATGAGCGGTAACGTCTGCACTTGGAGGATCTAGGGCCTCGCCAAAGTCACAAAAGGGGATTTTGGTTACGATTAGACTGGTATTGTCTTTATCAAATGCTCCCCAACCGCCATTTTTTGATTGCATAGCAACCGTCCAATCCACAGCACGATCTATCTTTTCTTGGAGCTCCTTGTGATCAGGAAAGGCCTTTAAGACCCTAGAAAGCACCACAAGTGCTACTGCTGTATCATCCACATCTGGATACCAGGTATTAGCCCTTTCAAAGGCCCAAGCACCAGGCCTGACATTTTTTACTTTGATTTGCCAATCTCCGGGCTTGTCAACAAACTTGTCCAAGAGCCACCTTAGGGCCCTTTTAAAAGGTTCTGATTCTTTAGGCTCTATTCCGCAGTCTAAAAAGGCAAGCATAGTGAGCATCGTATCCCATACTATGGACTCGGTGGCATTTATATAAAGGCCTCCTTTCTTCTTTCTGGACCAATGTCCGTCAAAGGCCTCGAGCCCCTTAGAGAGTACCGGGTGCTCCAAGAGATAGCCCTCGTTGTAGAGGGCCATAAGTGAGTAAATAAAAGGCGGTTGTATCCCACCCCAAACCCCGTCTGCATCCTGATGTTTTATGATCCAGTCTATACAGTATTTTATGGCTATATTTCGAGCGGGTTTAACAGGAAGGCCTGCATACTTATTCAAAAGTTTATCCATGAACAAAAAGAAGGCTTCCCAGCCTAATCCTCTTGCCTTAGAAGGCATACTAAAGTCGAAATTATCCCTGCCTTCAGGGAAAAGCTCTTCTAATCTCTTGTCGGGCGGAAGGGGTCTAGACGGTCTTCTGGCACAAAGTATGGATAGAGGAACAATGGTGGCCCTTGCCCAACTGGCAAAATCGTAAATGTTTAAAGGCATCCAGCTTGGCAGGAAGATAATTTCAGGAGGGAGGTTCGCTGTATGTTCCCAAGGCCACTCTCCTATCAAGGCAAGCCAATACTTAGTAAAGACCCGGATATTTTTTAAGCCCCCATTTTTAAATATCCACTCTCTAGCCTTGGAAAGGGCATAGGAGTCAGGATCAAGTCCTGCAATTCGCAGGGCAGCATAACATTCAACGGTGGTATTTATATCACCTGTTGGTGCCTGATAATAGATTTCCCAAGAACCATCTTCTCTCTGTTCATTTAATATGGCCTGAACCACCATTGGCATCTTCGGATCATTCTCTATGCCCATAAAGTACATGGCCATTATCCACTCTGCCTCCATGCAGCAATTGGAGTCAACCCCACCTATCCAGTATCCCTCAGGAGCTTGATGCCGCAAAGACCAATCCAAGGCCTTGTCTAAGCTAATATTTAACTTGTGTAAAATATCGTTCTTTTTCACTGGTTTCGGTTAATATCCAAAAGTCTGAGGATATTTTTAAATCTAGAATAGCAAGAATCTTAACAGCTTGAATTGTGGAAGATTAGTAGATATTGACGTTTTTTTCAAAGGGGATAATACAAGACCATATAAATTGTGCAAGAATCCACAATATGTTGAGAGCCAAAAATAAAAAGGCCCAGATATTCCGGGCCTTTTTATTTTGTCTAAATAAGGAAAAACTTAGAAGAGCCAGAGAAGCTCTGCTGCAAACCTCATGGAGACATCGTCGCTCTTCTTTCCTTCTTCAAAGCTTACGTCACGACCGTAGGCGTTGACTGCCTTTGTAATATCCTTAGCACCGCTTCCTGGGAAAAGGAATGCTGCTCCACCCTTGAGGGTAACAGACTTGAATACCTTGTAACGGATCTCGTTGTTCCACTCAACACCCATGAAGCTATCGATATCAACATTACCTGCTACACCCATATTGGAGAAGTAGTTCTCAACAGCCTCTGTCTCATTAAACCACATTGCCATAACATGGGTAATGTAGGTCCAGTTGCCATACTGAGCATTTATTCCACCGCCAATCATGCTAAAGCCGGGGTTGTCAAGGGCAGCACCGCCGTTAATTCCACCACCCCTTACGCTGCCGTAGTAAGCAGGAAACATGGAGTAAAGTATCTGACCAAAGAACGGATTACCATCATGGACAATAGACTGTTCACTTCCATATCTTGGGGTAAACCTGGTGATACCCACTGCAGGAGTAAAGCCCTCAAGGTCATCATCATCAGGATCATCATCACCGCGCAGATAATAACCACCAACATGGACTTCAAACTTCTTGATTCCAACTGCTTCGTGAAGGTCAACCAAGAGGTCACCAAAAAAGGCGTAGGAGCTAATGTCGTAGTCAAGCTCGCGATCATTGTCCAATGTACCACCAACATAGGCAAACTCTGCCATTGGATGGAAAATACCGTAGTCGCCTTTATAGTTGATGCCGCCAAAGAAACGGTCAATATCTATATGGTTGCCTTGCTGATAGTTCTGATCATAAAAGAACACACCCTCTATGTAGGTATTTTTCTGAAATGTATATCCCAGCTTGCCCATATAAAAAGTACGATCTGTGCCCTTTTGCTGAGAAGGTGGACCAATTGCATTGACCTTGCTCTTAACAGGATCTATGCCAGCGTATCCTGCCTCCTGCTCGTCTTTCTTGATATACCAGGCCTCCCATTTGAAACCCTGATAGCAACCAGTTATTCCTATGCCAGGGTCATCGTCTCCATAAATCATACCACCAAACTTTACGTCAGCTCCCTTTACATCCCAACCACCATTCAGCCTTGAATGTAGAAACGGAATGTTAAAAGAGGCATTCAAACGCTCTATACCAAACTGCTGTGTCTGGAGTCCATAGGCAAAATCTGTACGGTCAACAGAGGCCCTGTCAAGGGTGGTATCAGATTCAAGGGCAAAGTATACATCCCAATCCTGGTCATGGGCGAAGTTGAAGAAAAGCCTGTTCTCACCACGGATGTAACCGTCCTTTACAGCACCGCCAGCTTCTGTCAAGTGAGTTTTGAGGCTGTCACCCAACACACCAACCTTTCTCATGATTCCAACGGCCTTCTTTTCCTGTTCGCTAGAAAGATCGCTGGACGTACCAAAGTCTCTGCTAATTTCATTGGTAGGCACAAGACGGACCTGTGCACCCATCCGAATAGTAATGTCACCCAGGGTCTGAACCTCCACCGTCCCTGGACCAGCCTGGGCAAAACCCGTCATCAGCAGCATCAGTACTGCAGAGACAAAAGCAACTGAAATCCTTTTCATAGTCAATCCCTCCTAATAGATTAATAAAGCTATCACCTAAAAAAATAAGCAACAAACTTCTGGTAACCTCTAAAAGTTGTTCCTTTGTCAAATAACGGCATGCAGAGGTTACTTCCTGCTAACCCTTTCCTCTTGTTTCCCTATCACCTCCTTATCTATTTTTATTCCCTAACCCCTCCTTTAAGGTTTACACTATGACACCATTTCTTTCATTATCTCTTGAGAATAAACGTTTTGTCTTTTCTCAAAGGCTTGTCTTACTATAGCAACATCTTCCACAAACATCTCCAACTCCCTCGGAGTTAGAGACTGTTGACCATCGCACAGGGCTTTGTCTGGCTCTGGATGACACTCTACCAAGATCATGTTGGCCCCGGCAATTACCCCTTGGGCTGCTGCGTTGAATATGTCCATAAGGCCATTAGGCGCCCTGTCTTTGGAGCCGATAGCATGACTCGGATCAACACAGACCGGTAATCTTGTCTGTCTTTGAATTACTGGAACATGGATAAAATCTGCCAGATTTCTGTGAGGAGAACTCATCTGTGACTTAATTCCCCTCAGGCAAAAGACAATATTTCTGTTACCTTCGCTTGCAATATATTCACAGGCATTAAGGGATTCTTCGATTGTAAGCCCCATCCCCCTCTTGTAAAGAACGGGGAATTGGGTTTGGCTTCCTACGGCCTTCAACAATTCGAAATTCTGGGCATTTCTGGTCCCTATTTGAAGCATTACACCAGTAGGGTGCCCTGCATCTTCGAGGGCCTGGGTTATCTCCTCAATATGCCTTTCCTTAAGGACTTCCATAGCAATAACTTTGATATCATATTTACCCGCAAGCTCAAAGACCCAAGGTAAACAGGCGGCCCCATGACCTTGAAAATCGTAAGGGCTTGTCCTGGGTTTGTAGGCACCCATCCTGCTGGTCGAGATCCCAAGCCCCTTTAAGACCTTAAATATCTCCTCTACATACTCTGGCGTATCTACTGCACAAGGCCCAGCAAAAATATGTAGGCCCTCTTGATCAAAATGCACACCGTTGTATGTAAAACCAACTGGCACAAAGCTCACATCGTGCCTTCCTATCTGCCTATACTTTGTGGAGACCCTCACCACCCTCTCAATGCCAGGCATGGCTGCCAAGACCTCTTCTGGAACGTTGTGGGTGGGGCCAATAAGATGGATTTCCCTAACAGTTCTGGTCTCTCCTTCAAGCTCAAGCATACGGATATTGAGACCAGGAAAATTCTCTAGAAACTCATGGAGCCTCTTCAGCTCTGGACTATCTTTATCTACGTCGGCCTTAAGTATTAAAATCATAAAACTACACCTATCTCCTCTTCCCTAATGAAGGGTTAACCTCAACTATTTAACATTAGCTATCCTCCAGGTCAAGGCAAACTGCAAATTTTGCAAAAGTTTTAAAGGGTTAAAGCAATTCGACAGGATATTTTTAAAGACCAACTTATTTATCGTGAAGGGATGCTGGCAAGGATTCTAAGCCATGTAAGTCTTTGAACTCCTTGTATATTTTCGCATGCACGTTTTAGGGCAAAGGCCTGACCAACTATATGAACCTTTTCTTCTGCCCTTGTTATAGCCGTATAGAACCATTTGTTGTTAAGCATGATGTAGTGAGAGTTTGAAAGGGGGATTGCAACGATCCTGTATTGGCTGCCTTGAGCCTTGTGAACCGTAAGGGCATATGCCAACTCTATTATATCACCTATGTGGTCAAAATCGTAGGCCACCACTATCCTTTCTGGATACACGACAAAAAATTGTTCTAGCTCCGCATCTATCTTAACTATGAGTCCAACATTGCCGTTAAATACGCGTCTTGTCTCTTGGTTCTCAAAAGACTTTCCTGCCGCTATGAAATTCTCCCAGCCCATTACTTCCATGTCTTTGTTCTGCAAGTGCACTACTTTATCTCCTTCTCTAAAGACCAAGCCGGCCCTATACACTTTCGCTCCTTCTGTTTTGTTCAATATGGACTGGAGTTCGCTGTTTAACACCTCTGTACCTAGCTGTCCTATCCTCATTGGAGTTAGGACCTGGAACTCCCATGCCGGATGGGAAAGTTTGGATACATAGGAACTTGCCAATTGTAGTATTCGTCTCTTTATGGCTTCGTTGTTCTCTTGCCTTAGCCTCTTGAGTTCAGATTCATTTTTTTGTCTTTTTAGGGCAAAAATATTGTGCTTTTCGATCCTTTCAAAGGAAAAGTCGTGCCAGTTTGGATCATCCACTCCCTTTGGCACCTTACCCTCTCTTATTTCGTTGGCAAAAAGCGCTAAACGGCTATTTTCCCTTTGTCTAAAAATCTTTTTCAAATGGACTGATGGCAGCAGCCCGGTCTCTAGGAGGTCTGAAAAAACATTTCCTGCTCCAATGGGTGGCAACTGGGCTGGATCGCCAACGAGAATAAAAAGGGTAGAGGGCCTAAGTGCCTTGCACAGACGAAAAAACAAGGAAAGATTCACCATAGAGGCTTCATCAAGAAGAACAACTTTATGAGGCAGCGGATTCTCTGGTCCATGCTCAAAGGTATTATCTCCCTTGTACTTCAATAGCGAGTGGATTGTAACCGCTTCGTAACCCGTGGCCTTTCTGACCCTGGCAGAGGCCATGCCAGTAAAGGCGCAGCAAACAATTTCCTCTTTAGATGCGTAATAGCGGCTTATTAGGTCCAAAATGGCCTTGCATACGGTTGTCTTTCCTGTGCCGGCATAACCTGCCAATCCGAAAACAAGAGACGTATCGGTGGCTATTTTTTTGATTATTTGCCTTTGTTCGCTAGAAAACTCGACACCACACCTGTCTTCATATTGATCAATAAATTTGTCTACCTCATGTGGTAAAAGGGTCTTGCGTCGTTGATTTTGCCTCCTTTCCTCAAAGAAGGCCTTAAGCCACTCCTCCATAAACCTGTAGGAAGAAAGGCCTATCCTCTCCTTATGTCCGAGAGTCAATTGTCCGGCAAGAAGCATCTTCATCAAAACAGCCTCAATTTTTTTCTTGGTTATCTCTTGATCTTCCGTGTCTAGAAGATCTTTTAGCTTAGAGATAAGTTCCTCCTTCATCAAATAACAGTGACCATCTTGCTCAGCAGCCTCAACGAGAAGATGATTGACCGCGGCCTTAATGCGCCAGGGAGAATCAAACATTACTCCAAGTTCTAGGGCAATTTTGTCAGCCGTTTTGAAACCAATTCCTCTTATTTCTGTAAGCCGATATGGATTCTCTTTTATTATCTTCAGGCTCTCATCACCAAAATAGTTATATATTCTAACCAGAAGATTGGGAGTAATCCTTGCCCTGCCGCCAAGATAGCTAGCAAGGGCTCTTAGGGAACGGTGTTTATGCCAAGACTTTTTTATAAGAGCAAGCCTTTTTTCCTTGATTCCTTTTACCTTAAGTAGCTCCTCAGGATGATTATCTAAAATGTCTACAAGTCCTTTTTCGCCATACCTTCGGATAAGCTCTTCAGAAAGTTTCTGACCGAGTCCCCTAACAACCTTGCTTAGGAAAAACAGAAGCTCGCTACCTAGGATTTTGTAGGATTCAAAGTCGAACTGACGGCCATATTTTGACATCTGCCAAGACCCTGTAAACTCAAACTCTGCCCCAACTACAGAGGCATTGCTTGCAAGTTCAGCCAGATGGCCTTTTACTGTAAAAATACCACCTCTTTTAGGCCTTATCTTTAGAATAGCGAAACCAGATTCGGGATTAGAGTAGGTTACCCTCTCAACCGTACCCCTTATCCTTGTAAGTCTGGATCTGTTGTCTTTGCTCTGGAGTCGCATCATCATTAATGACGTCGGCCTTATCTCTTTTTTCTTGGATCAAGAAAGTCCCTGAGCCCCTCCCCTAAAAGATTATATCCAAGAACAGTTATCAAGATGGCCAGACCAGGAAAAACGGACAGCCACCAGGCTATTTCCAGATTGTCCTTGCCTTCTGTAAGCATGTTACCCCAACTAGGGGTAGGGGGCTGTACTCCTATGCCAAGAAAACTGAGGGCGCTTTCGGTAAGAATTGCACCTCCTACTCCAAGGGTGGCAGATACTAAAATAGGGGCTATGGCATTGGGAAGTATTTCTGAAAAGACAATTTGAAGGTCTGAAGCACCAGAGATCTTAGCCGCTAAGACAAAATCTCTTTTTTTTAGGCTCAAAAACTCAGCCCTTACAAGCCTGGCCACGCCCATCCATCCAGTCAGCCCAATTACTATCATGATATTCCAGATGGATGGCTCCAAGAAGGCTATCACCGCCATTATGAGAAAAATGGTTGGGAAACACAGCATTATATCAACAAAACGCATTATTAGACTATCAACCCATCTGCCATAATAACCAGCTATGGCCCCCAAAAATGTTCCAACAGCAGTTGCAATTCCAACAGCTACAAAACCAACAAGAAGAGATATCCTAGCACCAAATATAAGCCTTGACAGACAGTCTCGCCCTAAGCCATCTGTTCCAAAGATATGTGAAGGGGATGGAGGCTCAAGAATATGATAGGTATCTATCTGTTGAGGATCATAGGGTGCTAGTACAGGCGCAAACAGGGCCGTAAAGATCAGAAGTCCAACAATAATCAGTCCCGACAGGGTAAGAGGATTGGAACACAACTCCTTTAGAGTCTTGCTCCAGCCTGGTCTTTCTTTATTTACAATTTCGGAGACAACGTCTTCCATATCATTCCTCAGACTGAAGCCCTGTTCTTATTCGTGGATCCACCGCTGCATAACCAATATCTGCAAGCAGATTTCCAAGCAGGGTAAGCATAGCGACAATTACGAGATTACCCATCAGAACCGGATAATCCCTTGCCATCACAGCAGACCACATAAGTTGTCCCACACCTGGAATTGCAAAGATGGATTCAAATATCACGCTTCCTCCAATGAGCCCAGGAATGGAAAGTCCCAGAATGGTGATAAGGGGAAGCAGGGCATTTCTAAGAGCATGACGATAGATCACTACCTTTTCTGGCAACCCCTTTGCTCTAGCTGTAGTGATGTAGTCTTGCCTGAGAACTTCCAACATCGAAGAGCGGGTATACCGTGAAAAACCCGCAAGTCCTCCTACTGCAGAAACAAAGACCGGCAAAATTAGATGTTTAGCCCAGTCGAAGATCTTTTGAATCATGCTCATCTGTTCATAACCCATAAGAGAATGGATACCTGAAACGGGCAAGATATTTAACTCTATTCCCAAAAAAAGCATGAGCAGAAGAGCCACCCAGAATGCCGGAGCCGCATATGCTATAAACACCAATATAGTGGTCACCTGGTCGAATAATGAATTCTGTTTTACTGCAGCTCTGACACCAAGGGGAATGGATACGGCCAGGATAAGCATCATAGATAGCACATTTATCAAAACGGTAATGGGAAGTCTTTCCCTTATCTTATCCCACACCTTTCTCCTGTCTGGAGAGAAAGAGCGTCCTAGATCGAGATGAACAAGTCCCTTTAGCCATTTTGCATATTGGACATAGAGGGGCTTATCCAAACCATACTGCGCTCTTAGCCGTTGTCTCATTTCAGGAGTCATCTTGGGATTAAAGTCTGCCTGAAGGCTCATAGGCTCTCCAGGAGCCAGGTGCATGACAAAAAACGATATCAGGGTGATTCCCAAAAAAGTTGGAACAAGACCCAACAGTCTTTTTAATAAAAACAGAATAAATCCCATATCAAGGCAATATATACTTTTGCTCGTTTTTGGGCACCCACCACCTTATAAAGTTGTAGGTAATCCCGGCGGGCGCCGGCCTAATTCCACGGAACCGCGCATGTATTATAGGTAGCGACATAGGCACATATAAGAAGGTGTAGGGCTGGTCTTCTGCTAAGATTTCTTGAATCCTGAAATATATTTTTTTCCTTTTCCCCTTATCAAAAGTACGTCTTCCCATTACGAGGAGCCTATCCACCTCCTTGTTTTTGTAGCCGATAAAATTGAGCTGTTTTGCTCTTGTCTTTGAAGAATGCCAAATATCATAAATATCAGGATCTTGACCAAGGGTCCAACCTAAAATAACCGCCTCAAAACGCCTCTTATCAATAAAATCGTTTATGAAGGCCGTCCATTCAAGCTGCCTGATTTTCATATCTATTCCTATCTTTTTCAGCCTATATTGAATAATTTGGGCGGTTTTATCCCTGAGAGGGTTTCCTTGGTTGGTAAGAACTGTAAAGGAAAATGGCACCCCGTCTTTGTCTAGGATTCCGTCACCGTCAGTATCTTTCCAACCACATTGTGCAAGAAGCTCTTTTGCCTTTCTTGGATTGTATGGATAATGCTTTACGTTTGGATTATAGAACCATGCATCGGGTTTATAAGGGCCTGTGGCAACTACACCCAATCCGAGTAATACGCCACGGATTATCTCCTGTTTATCTATGGCGTAAGATATTGCTTGACGAATCCGTTTGTCCTTAAAAAAGGGATGGCGCAGATTATAGCCCAAGTATGTATAGGAAAAAGACAAGTACTTATACTTATGGAAATTTTTTGTAAAAAACTCGGTGTCTGTCTGTCTTTTGTACTGTATCGGCGACAGTCCCATCCAATCGAGCCCCCCTGCCTTTAACTCCATGAACATGGTGGCAGGATCGGGAATAATCCTCATAACATACCGGTCAAGGTATGGTCTTCCATCGAAATAGTCAGGATTGGCTTCAAGCTCGATGCGTTCTTGGGTCTTCCAAAGCCTAAACTTATAGGGACCAAGTCCAACAGGATGACGTGAAAGCTCCGTCTTGGTTATATCCTTTCCTCTTAAAAGATGCTCTGGAAGCACAACAATATCTCCCCATGAACTCAGAGCCGGAGCAAAAGGCTCTTTATATACTACTCTAAAAGTATACAAGTCCGGGGCCTCTGCCTTTTTAACCTCCAAAAAGTCACCTGCATAGGCCGTTGGAGTTTTGGGATCTGTAATGGTTTTGAAGCCAAAAAGTACATCTTTTGAGGTAAACGGCACGCCGTCTTGCCACCTTATCCCTTTTTTCAGGTGAAAGATGATCTCCTTCCCCCCCTGTTTTATTTCCCAAGACTTTGCAAGGTCACCGACAAGGTTTAGATCTTTATCATACTTTACAAGACCGTTGTATATAAGGCCGGCTATCTCGTGAGATGTTGCATCTGTGGCAAGCATGGGAATAAGATTTGATGCATCTCCTATGGAACCAACAACAATGGCGTCTCCATAACAGGGCCCCTGCTTGGATTGCGCCCAGATGTTTCCACAAAAAACCAATATAAAAATCAGCAGGAGAGAAAATATAAGATCTTTAAAGAATGGCTTTTCAGACATGGGCCCTTGCTGCCTTCAGGGCCTCGACACAATCGTAGGGAATAACCAGGTTGCCTCTACCCCTGCCAAGCATAATATGGGGTTTGGCCTTACCATGGTAATCACTGCCTCCTGTAACTACCAACTGGTATTTTTGTGCAAGACCAAGACACACAGATGTAAAGGCGCGGTCGTGCTCACTGTAATAGCACTCTATTCCCATAAGTCCAGCTTCCTTGAGCTCAAACACTATAGTGTCCAACTCTTTTTCACTGCTTGTCAAAAGAGAGAAGGGATGGGCCAAAACAGGTATTCCTTTTGCGTCCCTTAAAACCTGGATGGCCTCTTCAGGACTCAGGATAGATTTAGGAGCATAGGCCCTGGCACCCCGTTTCAAATATTTGTCAAAGGCCTCGCTAACAGATTTAACATAGCCCTTTTCTACCATAGCCCGTGCAATGTGGGGCCTTCCTATTTGGCCTCCTTTGGAAAGGGTCTCCAACTCGTCCATTGATATGGATATGCCAAGATTGTCAAGCAGGGCCAGGATTTGGGGATTTCTCTCGGCTCTTGCTCCTTGCACCCTTTTCAGTATTTCCTGAAACCCGGCATCGGCCGTATCCATGTAGTAACCGAGCATATGCATATTTCCTTTGTGAAAGTTGATGCTCAGTTCAACGCCAGGAACAAGTTCTATACCTGCATCCCTTGCCGTTTTTTTTGCCTCTTCAAGGCCACAGACCGTATCATGATCCGTAACAGCAATAGCAGACAAACCAACCTTTTTAGCCTTTAGAACAAGCTGCTCAGGAGTATCCGAACCATCAGATGCCGTGGTATGGGTATGCAAGTCGCAAATCTTCACTCTAAACTCCTACGGCTTTCTAACAATCTCTATCTTTGCCCTTTCTCTTTGATGCGTTAGCCAATCCCCAAATACAGTCTCAAGCTTTTGTCTTCGAATTTGGGCCTTGATATCCTTCTTTTCACTGGTGAACTTTGCAAGGTCATGGATCTCTTTAAATGCCTTGAGATGAATAACATAAAAGACCCGACCACTTTCAAAGACATCTTCAGGAAAGGACTTTTTCATAGTAAGAGAAAGGGCTCCTTGAACAACCGAGCCAGGCAACTTTCCAGCGGCAGAACCATCAGTCCTTTTAAACAGTCCTGTAGACTCTACCTTAAGACCATATTCTTTTGCCGCCTCAGCCAACCCTTTGGCCTTTGCCAGCTTCAGGATCTCCCGGGCCTTTTTCTTGCATAATTCGAAGGCCTTCTCTTGAGTATACGCCTGATCCACTTTGCTTTTAACTGCTTCAAACTTGGGAATATACGGGGGTTTTTTTTCCACAAGTTCAGCAATCATAACACCTTGAGGAACCTCTAGCAGGGAGCTTAACTCGCCTTTTTCGAGGGAAAAGACCATGTCAAGGATATTGGGGCTAAATCCAAGCACCGAAGCCGGTCTCTTTCTAGAGAAAAAAGGTGTCTCCTTAAGCTTTTTATTGGCAGTCTTTGCATAATCTTCAAGGCTTCCAAGCTCTATAATGGTATCGTATGCCTTATTGGCTGCATCCCATACCAACTTGTTGACCTTCTTCTCCTTTAGTTTTTTTGCTATCTGGTCCTTGACCTCCTTGAGGGGCTTGGTTCTCTCTGCTCGAATATCCTCAAGCTTTATCAAATGCCAGCCAAAAGATGTCCTTACAGGATCTGATATCTCACCCTTTTTCATAGAAAAGACCTTTTCCTCAAAGGGTTTTACCATCATTCCCTTACTGAAAAAGCCCAAATCGCCTCCCTTTTGGCCAGATACCTTGTCGTCGGAATATTTTTTGGCAAGCTCTGAAAAAGACGCCCCTTTTTCTATGCGTTTTTTGATTTCAATAAGTTGCTTTTTCTTTTTCTCCACCACAGTAGCGTTTGCGTCTTTTGGCACCCTTAGAAGGATATGGCTTGCCCGTCTCTGCTCTGGCACATGGAATTCTTCCAGATGCTCATCATAGTAGGCCTTGATTTCTTCCTGGGTCACATTAGCAGAGTTTTCAAAATCCTTTTTTGAAAAGAGAAGATACCTCAGCTTTAACTGTGGATCAGTACGAAACTGTTCTTTATGGGCTTCATACCATTTTTTAAGTTTTTCCTGTGTAGCATTTACTTCAGGAACACAATCGGAGCTATTTATCTTAACATACTCAAGATCTATCTCTGCATTCTGATACTTGAAATACGAAAGGGCCTCGGAATCCGGACAATGGAGTCCCGCAGCCATTACAGTTTGAAGTTTTCTCGTTATCATTTCCTGACGAAGTTGATGCTCAAAATCTGCCGGCTTAAGACCAGCATTTCTCAAGGCTGCTTGATAAAGCCTAGGATCAAACATACCGCCTCTTTTAAATGCCGGGATACCCAAAATTACCTGTTGTATTTCTTTATTTGTTACGGTAAGGCCAAGCCTTTTTGCCTCCTGCCTAACTAAGGCTTGATCTATAAGTTGATCTAAGACCCGTCTTTTAAGATCAAGTTGCTTGAAAATGGCCTCAGGCAAACTGCCTCCATACATGCGTCTCATGCGTTCTACAGTCATATTATAGGCCTTTTGAAAGTCCTCCACCAAAATTTTTTCCCCATTCACCCTTGCCATTACGTCAAGTCTTTGAGACCTGAAGGTGCCAACTCCCCAAAAGATAAAGACCACAACAATGGCTCCAAGGATAAACTTCATAAGCCATGAAGCAGCGTTTTTTCTGATTATCTCCAACATTTTGCTAGATGTTCTCCTCTCTAATCTAAAGTGTTAGTCTAAGCAGGATTGTAGGATGCCTTTAAGATTCTCTAATGTCAAGGCAGTAACTAAATAATATGCCTCACAATAAACATCAAAAGACCATATTAAAGCAAGATAAATCCTGGATAGACTCAAAACATAAAAGAGTGTATCAATTCGTCATTAGGAACGGTCTCTACAAGGGTTGTCTTTTCTGGTATGCCTACAGAAGAATATATGGCGATCTTTTTGGGAAGAGTCTTGTCTTTGGCATAACGAGCACAAATTGCAGCAGCAAGCCTAATGTCTGATTCGTCTTTGGCCCTTAGAATGCAAAAGGGCCCGGGACATTCTACGGCCTTTAGAATTAAATCTTTTGAGCTGGCAAGCCTAGAAAGAATTTCGTTTTCTGCCTTATTTCTGCCTACCACCAGCCATCCTCCGTATGGCAAAAGAAAGTGGCGGCCTACCTGAGCAAGAACGCATTCTTCCGGGCCATAATCTGGCCACTGAGAAAAGATTCGGCTAAACCTCTTTGACAGGATTGGATCAGCCAAGACGCATCCACCCGCCGGAGCAGGATAATCTTCTATTCCAAAATGCCTTGCCAGTCGCATTTGTTCCTTCCTTGCACGACCGATTATCCTGAGAAGCCTTCTGCGATCGACTGCTCCCCTAACTTCTGGAATGGTTTCCTTTAAAAATCGTGCACTTAACGGTCTTAACAATATTCCATCGGCTCCGCTATCCCTCTCAATTACGCGAAGGGTATCCCTCCGTTGCGACATAGGTCTCTGGCCCAGGACCTCACCCGTTATTATAAATGAAGCATTAAAGGCATCTAAAAGAGACAGGGCCTTTTTTACCATAAGGATCTTGCAATCTATGCAGGGATTCAGATACCTGCCGTAGCCATGCGGAGGGCTAGCCACCATGGAAAGATATTCTGAAGTTATATCGACTACCTCCAGATCGATTCCATATTTATGTCTGATTTCCTCCTTGTACAGATCTGCCCTCTCTTTGTCTTTAAGATTATAGGAAAAAAAGGGACTGATACATTTTATTGCCTTAACCTCTATCCCTTGATCCTGCAAAATTTTACAGGCTAAGATACTATCAAGTCCTCCCGAGAACAGTGCCAAGCAACTCCGTCGCATATTCCTTTGCCTTTTCGCTATCGCCACCTAACATCCTCGCTATTTCTTGTATCCTTTCTTTAGCGTTCAGGTCATATATTCTAGAAGCTGTATAGGAATCATACTGCCGTTTCTGCACCAACAGATGACCATGGGCAAGAGAGGCAATCTGTGGGAAATGGGTTATTGCAATAACTTGTGTCTTAAGAGAAATGGCTCTGAGCTTCTTGCCCACCTTTTCTGCAACTTCACCCCCAAGACCAGAATCGATCTCATCAAAGACCAGGGTTTCGCTACCTGCCAATTCACCCATTACCACCTTTATGGCAAGGAGAATCCTTGATAGTTCTCCTCCTGATGCCACTTGTGATAGGGGCTGAAGGGCCTGGCCAGGATTTGCACTAAAAAGGAACGAGACCCGATCCATTCCCTTTAGGCCTACATCCGAAAGACAGGGTTCATCCGGGGTCTTAATTTCCACTTCAAACCGCACCTTTGGAAGATTCAACTGCCTTAGCTGTTCCTTAACTGCAGATTGAAACAGTTTGGCCGCCTCTTTTCTTTTTTGGCTTATTCTTTTTGCCTCATCTAAAATTTCTCTTTCTTTGTTCTCTAGCCTTGTTCTTATTTCTTTTATGGCAGAATCGATATCTTCCGTCTGGGAAAGCTCCCTTTCAATGAAATGTCTATACCTTATTACATCCTCGAGAGATGGTCCGAAACGTTTTCTAAGACTCCTCAAGCGAAACAGCCTTTCTTCTACCTGTCTAAGACGAGAATTATCTACAGGCAAATCAAAAAGATAGTCGCGAATATATGCAGAAATATCATCTGCTTCCAACGCTAAGGAAGTCATCCTTGAAGCAGGCTCTTCTAACTTGGAATCTATAGATGCCATCTTTTCCAACAGCTTTACACATTGTGCAAGGCCATCCAATACGCTCTGTTTTCCCTCATAAAGTCTCTGATATAATTCACGGCCTAGGTTTTTTATCTTTTCGGTTTGCCTTAGCAAATTGAGTTCGTCTGCAAGGCTGTCTTCTTCATCAGGCCGTGGATCTATCTCGTCGATTGCCTTTGCATCTTCCAAGAGTTCTTCCACTTTTTCGTTTAGCCGCCTTTTTTGGGCAATTAATAATGACAGCTCATTTTGAAGGCCCTTGGCATCAGATAATATACTGGAGAGACAGGATGTTGAGACCTTGGCATATTTATCAAGCCATTTAGTCTGTGTCTCTTTGTCAAGCAGCCGTTGAAATTCATGTTGACCGGCAATACTGATCAAATGTCCTGCCAGGTTTTTTAAATCAGCCAAGGTGCATCTGACAGAATTTATAAATACCTGCCCCTTGCCATCTCCTGATATTACACGTCTTATGATAAGTTCTTCTTGATAGTCAATCCCCCGTTCATTTAAAAAACCTTTAATGTGTTCATTAATGTCAAACACCGCTTGGATCAAAGCGTTTTTTCCCTGCGGACCAACAAGCCGCGATTCAGCCCTGGCACCAAGGATGAGCTTGAATGCCTTTACAATCAAGCTCTTCCCAGCTCCTGTATCCCCGGTTATTACTGTAAAATCTGGACGTGGCCTTAGCTCAGCATCCTCTATAAGTACAAAATTTTTTAAATAAAGCTCTTTTAACATAAGATATTGCTGATGGTTAAGGATTGTTTTTACGAATACGCAACGTCGATATTGAACGATAAAACAATTTTTAACCGTGGTACATTGTTGATTTTTTATTCACAAAGATCCTCTGTCAAGGCTCGAATTTTTTGATTTTGAGCCCCTTAATAATCTTATAGTGTTTGTCGTTGGCTGTAACTAAAGGAAGACCATAGTGAATCGCGGTAGACCCAATTAAGGCGTCAGCTAACTCCAGAGAATGCGTTAAATAGTGCTGCTCAACTAGAAACATTGCCTTAGCCGAGATCTCCTCTGAAATATACAAGATCTTAGCATTCCAAACATGCAATGCCTTGCGAAAAGCATTTAGCTCTTTCTTGTCCCTCATCCCTTTGACCAGTTCCATGTATGTAACTATAGAGATATTGAATTCTGTAAGTTTTTCTATTAGCTGATACGCCCTTTCATTGCCTCGCATGTACCAAACAAGGACATCGGTATCAACAATAATCACCGAAACCCGCCCCCTCTTATTTTTCTGATATAGCCGTTGATATCTTTTGTAAGATCATAATCTTGCCATATTCCAAAAAGGGTGTGCTTGCCTTGTTGTTTTTTTGAAGAGGCAGATATTGGGATCAGTTTAGCACAAGGTTTTCCTCTAAAAGTGATTATTATTTCTTCACCCCGCCTGACTAGCTCTAGTAATTCTTTTGCATTGAATCGCAAATCCTTAGCGGTTGCCTTCACACAAGCGTCCCCCAACCAAATTTATATTTCGAAGTATAAATTTGGTTGTTGAAAATATCAAGGCGAAGTCGAGGTGGGCATTGCTCCCCCTGACTTCTTGGGCCGGTCTTTTTCATGGTTCATTGGGGACAATGATTTGTAAGAATAAGGTGACAAATTTGGGGCCTAAAAAACTCAATTCAATCAACTGGAATGAACAGTTAGATTGTTTTTCTTTTTAACCCAAAGGAAAAACGTTTTCTATTTTTCCTTGGTTTAAAGGAGCGGGTTGTGGATAGGGGTTTTGGCAAGGGAGCTTTGGGTTCCAATCCCTTTACAGTTTTCCGTGAGATTCTTTTCCCAATAAAACGTTCTATGGCGTGAAGCTGGGCGGCATCCTTGCTGCCGCATGCAAGGGAAATGGCTATACCCTTGGCACCCGCCCTGCCAGTTCTGCCGATTCTGTGTACATAGTCATGAGCAGCTTGAGGCAGGTCGAAGTTAATAACATGGCTAATACCAGTAACGTCTAGTCCCCTTGCAGCCACATCGGTGGCAACCAACAGGTTTACCTTGCCTTTTCGCATGTTGCTCATGGTACGGCTTCTGGCTGCCTGACTCATATCGCCATGCAGTGCTGCAGCCCTGTAACCCTGCTTTCTCAAATCCTTGGCTAGTTTTTCGGCACCTCGTTTAGTAGCAGAAAAGATTACAGCCTTGGTACATTTTTTATCTTTTACCATGCTATCAAGCAGTGCCTTTTTGTGTCTGTTGCTGTCTGCCAGATAGATATGCTGTGTAATAGACTCCACAGTTACCCCACCGCCAACCACGTTAACCGATTTCGGCTTTTTCATGAGAGTCTTTGCCAAAGTAGTTGTGCCCCTATCCAGGGTGGCCGTAAAAAGCAGTGTCTGTTTGGAGCTGGCACAGGCCCTTGTTATCCTTTCCACATCACGCTTGAAACCCATGTCCAGCATCCTGTCCGCCTCATCCAGCACAAGCACCTCTATTCCAGAA
>Ga0256914_1001024_pt1 | contig 26640 bp, 22 predicted proteins | sample HulkmetaG_FD_191571 | JGI IMG/M metagenome (GOLD analysis project Ga0256914, IMG submission 191571) | Hydrothermal chimney microbial communities from Main Endeavour vent field at the Juan de Fuca Ridge, Pacific Ocean - Hulk | ecosystem: Environmental > Aquatic > Marine > Hydrothermal vents ... | reverse complement strand
TTTCCTCCTCGACCGCCCCCCCGTCCCTCGGGCCGGCCCGGGTATGGACGAAGCTCCTTCTTCCTCCTTCGTCAGCCCCGGCCGGCCGCGGCGAGTTCTTCTTCCAGGCGGTAGATGAAGGCCAGGATCTCGGCCATGGCCTGGTATGCGGCGGGGGGCACTTCTTCTCCCACGTCCAGGCCGGCCAGGACTTCGAGAAGTTCAGGGTCCTCCCTGACGGGGATCCCGTGCTCCGCCGCGGCCCGGAGGATCCGGTCCGCCACGTCCCCTCCACCGGCGGCGAGCACCCGGGGGGCCTGGTCCCGGTCCGGGTCGTAGCCCAGGGCGACGGCCCGGCGGATCTTCCTTCCTTCCCTGCCTCCGCCTCGTCCCATCAGCCCTCCACGTCCACGTACCGGCCACGCTCCAGCCCCGGGCCCGCCGGCAAGGGCAGAGCCAGGGACTCCTCCCTCTCCAGGAGTCCGGCTTCCAGGGAGAGGGGGTCCAGGCCGGCGGCGGCAAGGGCCGAACCCAGCCGCGGGAGGTTCTCCTTCAACACCCTCACCGTATTCTCGGAATCTGCCCGGAAGAGGATCCTCGCCGTCCGTCCAAGGACCTCGGCGTCCACCCGCAGGCCGCCGAGGTGGTGCAGGTTCAACAGGAAGACCACCCGGAAAGGCCGCTCCTCCCTCTCCCGGTCCTTCCTCCCCTCCTCTCCGCCTTCCTCCCTTTCCTCCACCCGGGGAGGGAAGAGGTGGATCTCTCCGGCCTCGAGACCCGGAACCAGGGGAAGGGGAATCATGGCTCCTCCCCCGAGGCGGGCCCTGTGGAGGTTCTCCGCCTGGAGGCTCTCCAGGCCCTCCAGGGCCGCCCGGATCACCCGGCCGATCTCGGACCCTTCCTGCCCTCCCCCCCGGGCGGGAGGAGCATTCTCGAGAAGGAGGGCCTTCAAGTCCTCCTTCAGGTCCGCCGGCGGGGTCCTCCCTTCCCGCAGGGCGGCGACCAACCTGGCTTCGTGCCCTATCCCCAGGCGGCGGACCCATTCCTTCATACCGGCCGGTGTTTTCGGAAGAGCGGAAATCTTTTCCGCCGCTTTCGCCAGGGGGGGAGGGAGCTTCCCCTCCCGGGCGAGACGGACCAGGGCCTGGAAACCCGCCCGGAAGGCAGTCCCGCCACCCTTGGCCAGGAGCCTGGCCAGGATCCCCGAGGAGGAGGGGGAAAGCCTCTCCCCCCTCGAAGCCGGGGCGAGGAGGATCTTCTCCCCCGTGCCTTTCACCGTGAAGGAGTAGGTCTTCCCTTCCTGGAGGGGAAGCCGGGTCTTGGCCTCCACCTTGATCCCCCTGAGGCCGAGGAGGACCTTCCCCTCCCCGAGCACCTCCAGGACCGTAGCGGAGACACGCTGGCCCACCTGGAAATCCATGGCCACCAGGGCCGGGTCCCGGGAAGTGAGTTCTCCCGGGGGCCCGGTGACGGCCTGGGTGAGGGATGGTGTCCGCTCCATGAGAAAACCGGGAAAGAGACCCTTGCCTGCCTTTCTCCTCCTCTCCTTTTTCGGCCCTTTGCCCCCGGAGAATCCAGCAAAGGGGGGGAAGAACCTCCCTTGCTCCCCCTGGAAGGCAACGGAAAGCCCGCCGGGAGAGTCTCCGGGCTCGAGCCCCGCCCGGCCTCCCGGCGCAAAGAGGCCAGGGACCCGGCGACATTCCTCCGATCTCCTCCCCTTCGAAAGGCCCGGGAGAAAAAAGAAACCGGGCCGCGGAGACCGCGGCCCGGCTGGAATCGGCGAAAAGGGGATCCTACTTCCCGAAGGTCAGGTCCAGGGCTCCCGTGGCCTGGCTGCAGTAGATCTTCACCCGGAAGTAACCCGCCTGGGAGGAGTAGGCCTCCAGGGTGATCTCGTGGTTGCCCTGCTGGGAGAGGTTCACCAGGGCCTGCCAGGAAAGAAGCAGGTGGGCCCCGTCCACCAGGCCGTAGAGGCTCGGGAGGCCGGGGGTGGAGATCCTCATGACTGCCCCATCCATGGCGGAAGGCAGGAAGAAGCCCAGGTTGTTGAACTTCGGCCTGATCATGATGGGATCGACGGCGCCCGAGAAGGGCCCGCTCACGATGGCCTGCCAGCCTCCGGGGATGGATGTGAGGGTGACCACCGGGTTCCCGGCGTAGATGAGGGAAGAAACCATGTAGGCGTCGGCCCCTTCCAGAACGAAGGAGGCCCCGCCCGTTCCCTTCCGGTCGGGAAGGAGACCCGCCTGGTCCAGCTTGGCCATCCCCTCGAAGAGGGGCTTCCCGTCGGAGGCCTTGAGCCTGGTCACGCCTCCCAGGTAGGGAAGGTTGATCCAGCCGCTCTCACCCCGGGTGGGGGTTCCTTCCCCGGCCTGGAAGTTGGACAAGTTCCCCTTGGCGCCCGGATCGGCCCGGAGCGTCAGCAAGGCGGCCCCTCCCAGGGCGACCCCCAGAAAGGCGGAAAGGAGGAGGGCCTTGGAAGTTCTTCCCGCGCTCCTCGTTCTTCTTCCTGCCATCTTCACGGCTTCACCTCGCTGGAAAAGAATTCCGGGAAGGCGCGGCGGAGTTCCCCGGCGAAACGGGGGTTCTCCTCGAGCACCCGGCCCAGGGCCCGGTGTCCCGCAAACATCTCCCCGACAGATTTCCTCTTCTCCGGGAACCCGTCATAGAGTTCCCTGAAACACTCCTTGCTCTCCTCGAAGCGCCCCATGAGAGCGTAGGCCAGGCCCAGGTTGAACCAGGACGTGAAGAACCTGGGCTCCTTGGAGAGCACCTCCCCGTAAACGACGCGCCGGAAACAACGGGCGGCGTCCTCGAAGCAACCCATCTGGAGATATACGTTTCCCAGGTTCTCCAGGGCGAACCCCCGGATGGGGAGACTCCGGGAGGCGCGGAGCACCCGGCGGAATTCCTCGCAGGATCCCTCCAGGTCGCCCCCCAGGTTCTTGGCGTGGCCCAGGTAGATCCGGGCCTCGAAGAAGCGGGGCATGATGTCCAGGGCCTCTTCCAGCAGTTGGGTCCCTTTGGCCAGGTTGCCCTCGGGGCTCTCCAGGCGCTCTTCCAGGAGAGCCTGGGCCATGACCCACCTCCGGCCCCCCTCCCGCCGGCGGACGGCGCCACCCACGAAGCGTTCCACCAACTCCGCGCCCGGGTCCTCCTGGTCAGGAACGGGGACGGGCTCGACGGCCACTTCGCGGCGGAAGCCGGGAGATACGGAGAGAAGGACGTAGGCCTTTCCCAACTCGTAGAAGATCTGGGCCAGGTGGAGCTGCTTCTCCTTCCCGCCGCTCCTGACGGGGCCCCGGGTGGAGGAACTCCTGCCGATGCCCCGCTCCATGAAGCCCCAGGGATCCTGGTGGGCCTTGACCTGGCGCCGGAGCTGGTTGAAGAACTCCCGGCACTTGGGGCAGACCTCCATGTGGACCAGGACGCGGCGCACCGCCGCGGGCCCGAGCTCGCCGTCCATCATGCAGGAGAGATCCAGCTGGATGGGCCGGCAGGGATCGTGGTCCAGACCTTTCCGCGTCCTGGCCTTCATGATCCCGCCACTCCCGCCGAAGCCCTGGCGGCTCCTTCCAGGCGCCGCTCCATGTTCCGGATGATCTTCTTCCTGGCCCGGAAGATGACCATCTTCAGGTTCTCCACCTTGATCCCCATTTCCGCGGAGACTTCCTTGTAGGAGAAGCCTTCCACTTCGACCAGGTAGAGAGCTTCCCTCTCCCGGTCGTTCAGCTTGTTGTATTCCTCCAGGTAGAGCTGGAGGTAGAGGAGCCAGGCCTGGTTGCAGGCCTCGGCGCTCTCACCCCGGATGAGACGATCCTGGGGGGAGAGGGCGTTCTCGTCGGCGGGCTCGAGGAGATCCTCCATGGAGAATTCGAAGCGGTTCTCCCTGGAGGCCGCCTTGAGGAACCGGAGAATCGTATTCCGGATGATCATGCCCGCCCAGTTCCGGAAGGCCTGGGGCTTGTCGGCCTTGAACTTGAAGGGGTAGCGGTAGATGTTGATGAAGACCTCCTGGAGCACGTCGTTGGCGTCGAGCCGGTAATGGCTCCGCCGGAGCCGGCCCAGGATCGTGATGAAGAAGGGCCTGCTGTTGAGCTCGTAGAGGAGGCCGAAGGCGTTGGAGTCGGCCGTGTCCCGGTAGACCTCCATGAGCCTCGTGCTCACGGCGTCCAGGTGGGCTTCCAGGCCTGTCTCCCGGACTTCCCGGGCCAGGTCCCGCAGGTCCGGAGCCCCTACCTTGCCTGCCAGGTCCTCCAACCTGGCGGCCACGGATTCGGCGCTCGGGCCGGCTTTTCGCGAAAAGTCCATGCGGGACACGCCCCCGGCTTTCTGGGAACTGGGTAGCCTTCAGGCCGCTATTATCCATAGATGCAAGAGTTTGGAAAGTAACGATCCCCCCGATCCCGTCACGTTTGGAGAAAAATCGGGGCTTCCTCGTGGAAAGGAACGGCCCGCCCCGGGGGAAGTCCGGCTCCAGGCCTCTCCTTACCCTCTCGAATCGGAGGGGTTGGGTCTTCCCGTCCCCTTCCTGGGCCCGAAGAGAGCCGCCACCCACCTGCGGGAGAGGATCCAGTCGGTCAAGACCTCCAGGGGCCGGCCCAGCCAGGAAGGAAGCCGCCCCAGACGGCGATACCATCCCAGGAGGGTCCCGAAGTGGGCCTGGAAGAAGAGGACCTGCCGCCGGGAGATCCCTGGAAGGTCCAGGGAGGAATCCTGGAAGTAGTCCAGGACCTGCCTCTCCGAGAGGAGCCCCTCTTCCCTGGCCCGCTCGAAGATCTCCGTCCCCCGGAATGGAAAGAGGATGGAGTGCTGGACTTCCCCGGGATCCAGCCTGGCGTTGAGCTTCAAGGTCTTGAGCAGAGAGGAGGGCGTCTCCCCGGGCAGGCCCAGGAGATTGTAGGTCAGGATCTGGATGCCCGCCTCTTTCAGGAGGCGAAAGGCCTTCTCCAGGAGGGCGTCGGAAACGGCCCTTCCCAGGACCTCCTTCCTAAGCCTCTCGTCCCCCGATTCCAGGCCGATATGGACCTTCCTGCAACCCGTTTCGGCCAGGAGGGCCACCCTTCCGGGAGTCACCATCTCGGGCCGCAGGTTGCAACCGAAGTCCCTCCCCACACGGGACTTGTAGAGACGGGAGAACTCCTCCATCCACCCCAGGTCCACGCCGAAGATGTCGTCGTCGAAGAAGAACCCCCCCACGGGCCCGGGGAAGATGTCCAGGGACTTTTCCAGCTCCTCCACGAACCGGCCCGGAGGCTTCTGGCGGATGTAGGCCTGGCCTCCCGCCCGGTAGGTCTCCCTCAGGGTCCTGTTGCAACAGTAGGTGCAGTGGAAAGGGCACCCTCTGGAGCTCATTGCCGAAAGGATCCCCTGCTCGCCTCCCTGGATTCCCAGGAGGTCGAAGAGGTCCCTCTTGGGGTGGGGCAGGCGGGCGAGGTCGGCCGAAGGGGCCAGTCCGCCGGGATGGACCTCCCCCGTGGAGGGGTCCCGGCACCAGACCCCTCCCCCCGGGCCGGGCCGTTCGCCCTTCTCCAGGAGGTCCGCCACCCTTGGGAGGACCTCCTCCCCGTCCCCCCGGCACACCCAGTCCAGGCCGGGAATCTCCCGCAAGGTTCCTTCGGGCTCCAGGGTGGGATGGATCCCCCCGGCGATCACGGGCCAGCGGAGTTCCTCTTTGAGGAGGGGGCACAGGGCCTTTACGTAGACCTTCTGGATCGTTGAGAAGGAGAAGGCCGCAAGGGAAGGCTTTCCTTCGCCGGCGGCGGCGACCCGTTCCAGGACCGCCTCGGGAGGCTCCCGCCGGACCAGGTGGACCAGGGCGGTCTCGTGGCCCCTCTCTTCCAGGACGGCCGCCAGGGAGGCCAGGCCTTCGTAGTAGTATCCCCGCCAGCCCGGAACGTCCAGGATATCCGGATAAATGAAAACGACCCGCATCGCCCGGGTCCTTTCGGTGAAACCCTCTCGTCCTTGCCGGGAGGAGGGAACCCTCCTCCCGGGGGCCGGAATCATCTCCTCAGCCCGGGGAGGATCAAGTCCTCTTCAGGGGGATTCCAAGCTTGATCGTCGGTTCCCCTCCGGGCCCGGTCTCGGAAGAGAGGAATCCTCCGTGGACGGCCACGACCAGGTGGCGCAACCTGGCCACGTTCTCCCGGGAAGGAAGGGTGCCCTCGGGCTCCTCCGCCGCCGGGATCCCTGTGACCCGGATCTCGGCGTAATGGAGGGTCTGCTCCAGGGTCACCACGATCTCACCCCGGCCGTGGATCCTGTCCAGGAGGATCTCCACCGAGAGGGTGAGGGCGTCCAGCATGTGTCTCGGATGGGCCGTGACGAAACAGGTCCTGTCCAGGTCGGGAAGCCGGAACCGGACCCGGGAGTTGCCCGGATGTGCCCGTTTTACCGCATCTCGTATAAGTGAGGAGAGCTCGATCTCGGCCATCCCAGCCGAGGCGGCCTCGCCGAGGACGCGGAGGTCTTCGTGGGCCTCCTCCATCCAACCCACCACTTCCAGGGCCCGGCGGAGGGTATCCTTCCCCGGACCGGGCCTCTCGAGGCGGGACCTCAATTCGGAGATGTAGTTCCCCATCACCCCGGCGAGGGTCACGATCTTCCCGCCCATGGCCTTGAATGCCTCGGTGCGGGCCCGTGCGGCCAGCACCTCGGGGCCCAGCAGGGGGTCCCTGCGCCTTCTTGCGGAGAGGGGAGTCCGCTCCCCCAGCGCGCCCTTCTCCCCGCCCGGCTCCACGATCAGGACGGGTCGCATTCCGTCCGGAACGGATGGAACCTTGGGCGGAACTTCCTCAACCGGATGAGGGGAATCGATCTCCCGGCCCTTCTCCGGCCGCGTCCGGGTTCCCGATGGATCCTTCATGAGCCTTTCGCCTCCCGTTTGCCTGCAAGGCTCTTCGTCACTGCATCCAACTTTTCGACACCCCGGCCGGAGCACTTGAGCCGGGATGGGCCACTTTCGGGAAAATCCTTCCTCTCCTGGCGTCCCGGACCCCCGGCGGGAGAGAATGGCCCCATGCTGGAGCGAGCCCTATGGGAGGAGGCCCTGGCGGAAGCGGGCTTCCAGGCAGGCGGCGCCGGGCCGCCCCGTCTCTCCAGGGAGGACGAGTCCGCCCTCGAGGCCTGGGTCCTGGCGGGCTACCAGGCCGACATGGACTGGATGGAACGGACGCTGCCAGTGCGCCTGGATCCGGGGCGCTTCGCTCCCTGGGCCCGATCGGTCCTGGTGGCGGGCCTCAGGACCCCCCGGGGGGGGCACCGTCTGCCCGGAGGGGGAAGGGTGGCCCGCTACGCCCTGGGGAGGGACTACCACAAGGTCGTGAAGAAGAAACTCCGGGCCCTCCGGGCGACCCTGTCCCGGATGGTCTCCCCGGCGGCCCTGGAGGCACGGGGCGCCGTGGATCTCCACCCCGTGGCTGAGCGTGCCCTGGCCGTCGGCGCGGGCCTGGGGTGGATCGGAAAACAGGGCCAACTCATCCATCCCGCCCACGGCCCCTGGCTCCTGCTGGGGGAACTCTTCCTTTCCCTCGAGCTGGAGCCCGCCCCGCCCCTTCCCGGCCGCTGCGGGACCTGCCGGGCCTGCCTGGAGGCCTGCCCCACGGGCGCCCTCCTGGCGCCCGGCCTGGTGGACGCGGGCCGGTGCATCTCCTACTGGACCATCGAGGCCCGGGGGCTCCCTCCCAGGGAACTCCGGCCGGCTTTCGGGGAATGGTTCTTCGGGTGCGACGCCTGCCTGGAAAGTTGCCCCTGGGGCAGGGAGTCTCCCGCCGCCCCCTCTTCCCCTCTCCACCCCTTGCTGGAGGAATTCCACCTGGAAGACTTCCTCTCCCTGACCCCCGGGAAATTCGACCGGAAGGTCCGGGGTACTCCTCTCAGGAGGGCCGGGAGAGCGGGCCTGGCGAGGAACGCCGCCATTGCGGCGGCCAACCTCGGGAGGGAAGACCTCGGAGGGGCCCTGGCGGGCCTCCTGGACCAGGAGCCCCCCTTCCTGCGGGCCGCCGGGGCCTGGGCCCTGGGCAGGCTTGGTATCCGCAGGACCGAACTGGAGAGGGCCCTGGGCAGGGAAGGGGATCCCTGGGTGCGGGAGGAGATCGAGGCCGCCTTGGAGGGGGGCTGAATGCCCGGGACGGAGCCTTCGGGCCCGCCTCACCCCAGGAAGAGGGCGCCCCTCTCCCCCCTCCCTCCGCCGGCGATCTTACGGAACCAGGAATCGTCCTTCCCCTGGGCCTTTCGGAATTCCCGGAAGAAGGCCGTGGCCCCCTGGATGTATCCCCCGAGTCGCCCCTCTCCCCGGGCCAGGAGCTTGAGCTCCTCCAGGAGCTTCCGCCTTCTTTGGGAATCCAGGGCGGAGAAGGAGGCCAGGGGGCCCCGGCCGCCCTTTTTCCAAGCATCCTGGAGCCAGGCGGCAAGGCCGTTGGGCGGGGAGAGGACCACCACGACCTCTCCGGAGAGAGTGTCGAGGAAGTCCAGGGCTTCCAGGACCTCCCGGTCTTCCAGGGGCGATCGGACCAGGCCGTAGGCGCAAAGGGCCTCCTCCAGGTCCAGGGCCGCCTTGAAAAGATCGATCTCCTTCCCGAAGGCCCTGACCCTCCGGGAGAGCCAAGGTCCGTGGCGGCGGGTCACAGCCTGGGTGCGGAGCCGCCCCACCTCCCTGGCCTTGGCGTTGAAGGGGCAATCTCCAGGGCAGTCCGGGTCGTCGGCCCGTCTTCTTTCGACACAGCAGAGGGGGCAGATCGCCTTCCCCAGGACGGGACAAAGGCGCTTGGCCTTCCTGCGGGAACATACCGGACAAAGGGCCATTGGGATTCTCCGCCCCACCATGATCCTCTCCGGACGGGCGGGGGTCAACGAAAGGGAACCCGGCCGCCGAAACTCTCCCGAACCCCCCGGGCGAAAGAGGCCTGGAAAGGGCGCTTCTCCCTCCATTCCCGGTAACCGGCTCTTCCGGAAACGCTATAGAGAACCCGGAGGCCGAGCCCGTGCGAACACGTCTCTCAAGACCGGGATCCCCCAGGCCCCCCGGGTGGGGCGGGGACATCTCCCGGCCTCCCCGCGGAACCTCGGCCCCGCCGAAACCAGGAGGAGGAAAGGAGAGGGCCGCAGGATGTTGATTCCCAACGATTTCTATTCCGAGAAGAAGTGGTGCCCGAGGTGCGGTAAATACGTTCCCTTTTTGCTCAGCCTGGAGAAGTGCTACTGCGCCCGTTGCGGCCACCCCGTGACCCTCTTCAGCGAGGAGGACCGGAAGAAGTTCCGCAAGGCCCTGGAAAAAAAGGACACCGTCAACAAGGCCTCCTGAAGGGCGACGGGCCCTGGTGGCCGGAAGGGGCCCTCCCCCCGGACCCAGGGGGAGAAGGAGGAGTCCGCCGGCCGTTGCGGATCCCCCACCCCCTGGAGTTCCGGGAAAGAACCGTTGGGAAAGGTCAACGATCCGACACAACCCCTTCTTTGGCGGGAGATTAGGTTCCCCTGCCACGGCGGGTGTTGAAATCCCTCCACGAAAGGAACCCTGACGCCTGGGAGCCGGCCCGGGAGCCATGCGCCCTCAACCCCTTTTCAGTCAAGGGGTTACGCTTTTTCTCGAAAAACCCGTCCCTTTCGGCAAGCCTTTTGCTCCTACCCCGCCGGCCCGAGAGGAAGGAAACCTGGAAGAGAGCGCTGGAGGGAAGAATGGACAGGATGGATTTCTACACGGAAAAGAAGTGGTGCAACCGTTGCAAGAAGTACGTGTTCTACCTGATGAGCGTGAAGCACAGCTACTGCGTGGAATGCGGCGAGCCGGTCACCCTCTTCGACGAGAAGGAGAAGGAGAGATTCCACAAGCTGGTGGAGAAGAACAAATACAAGGCGAGCTGACGGCCCGCTGAAGAGAACGAGAAGAAGAAAGAGCTCCCCCCGAACCCCGACCCGGCCGGCCCCCCGGCCGGGTCTTCTCTTTTCCAGGTTCCGGATTCCTTCCCGCCGGGAAGGGCGTGAACCTTCCCGGCGGGAAGCCACCGCCCGGGACGGCCCCCACGGCCCCATCCTCCCGGCCGCAGCGGCCTCCTGCGGGCTCCGGGGCCTTCACCGGGAGGTCCCGGGGTCGCCCTTCCGCCGCCCCACGCCTCTTCTCATGAGGGTCTTCAAGTCCTCCAGGTAGTCCGTGAAGACCTTCCTGGGGTCGGCGTTCCGGGCCTTGCAGACGGCCGCCGCCATCCCCACGATCTCCCCCATGCATCCGCAAGTCCGCATCACCCGCACGGCTCCCAGGGCCTTGTGGGTGACGCTGATGTCCCTTCCCGCCATCCAGAGATTCGGCACGTTCCTGGAGTAGAGGCAACGGTAGGGAACCCAGAAAGGCCTCTTGTACTGGGTATACAACGCCATGGAGATGAAGGCGTCCCCTTCGAACCCTTTCATGAAGTTCGGGTTGGGCACGTGCACGTCCATGGGCCAACCCGTGGGGACGCACCCGTCGGGAAACTTGCGTCCCTCCAGCAGATCCGCCTCCGTGAGGACCACGTCCCCCAGGAGGCGGCGGGATTCCCTCTTGCCCGAGATATAGGCCGCCCAGGCCAGCCTGTAGGTCCCGAGGCGATGGTCCACGTTCTTCAGGGCGTCCCAGGCTCCGTACATGGCGCGGAAGTTCCAGTCCCGGATGTATTCCCCCTCGCCGAAGGGATCCCTGTCGAAGCCGCTCTCCCAGAACCACTTCCCGAGGGCGCCGAGACTTCGTTTCTCGGGGGGATTCCCGGCCCAGGCCTTGTTCCGCCCCGGAAAGGGCTTGTCCGACAGGTCCAGGGCCCAGGGACAACGGGGGAAGGGGCTGGGGCGGCCCGTATCCTCCAGGTACCAGAGGTTGGAACGCCCCATGTGCCCCTTCCGCTGGATCTCGTAGTCCGCCCCGGCGAGGAACCCGACACATCCGTCGCCCGTTGTGTCGGCGAACCACCTCCCACGGAACCGGACCCGCCCGCCCTTCATCGTGTTCGTGGCCAGGACCGCCCGGATGCGGCCTTTCTCCATCTCCACGCCGTCCACCCGGTGGTTCAGGAAGAGCGTGAGGTTCTTCTCCGCCCGGACCAGGAGCTCCCGGTTCCGGTCCCAGTCCCCTGGGTCGCCCTTCCAGGGACAGACCCGGGGACGCTTGGGCGGTTTCAGCTCCCGCACGATGTCCCCGACCCGGGGAAAGGGCTTCACGTTTATTGCGCCGCCCAGCCATACCCGGACCTCGGAGCTGTTGTTCCCGCCCAGGACGGGACGGTCCTGGATCAAGGCGGTCTTCACGCCCAGGCGGGCCGCCGCCACGGCGGCGCAGATCCCTGAGATCCCCCCTCCCGTAACCACCAAATCGAAGGTGCCGGCTTCCAGGGGCTCCCCGGGCAAGCCCAGGAGGCGCCGGCGGAAGCGTGCCAGTTCCGCCCCCCCGTCGGGAGGACGGAAGGAGAGGTCCTTCGTGAGGAAGATGGCGTCGCACCTTCCCTCGAATCCCGTCAGGTCGTGGAGGCCCAGAGTGGTCCGGACCTTCTTCACCTCCACGACCCCTCCATCCTGCCAGTGCCAGGGGTTCCCCTCCACGCCGAAGACCACCGGGACGGGGACTCCCCCCAGGAGGACCCGGAACCTCCCGGGCTTCTCCCTGGTCTTCCAGGGAGCGGTCCAATCCCGGGTCCTCACCCACAAACGGTATTTGCCCGGTTCCGGAAAGGTCACGGGGGTCCACGCGTCGGTCACGGGGACCCCCAATCCGTGGGCCAACAGGAAGGGAGAGCCCATCTGGTCCATGAACTGGGTGTCCCTCACCCATCCGCCGGTGTGCCGGAAACTCTCGGCCTCGACGAAAAGGCTCTGGGCCGGAGGACGGCCCCCCGGGAAGAGCAGAAAGAGCAGGAGAAGGAAGGGTCGTTCGAGCATGTTCATTCACCTCCGGAAAAGAAGATCCAGTGTAACCTGCCCCCCCCACCCTTTCCCTTGCCAAGTGAACCGGGAGCGGGCAGGCTGGTGGACCTTCCCTGGATCCCGTCTCTCCCGAGAGGACTCTGCCATGCTTGGAATCACTCCGATCCTCCTCCTGGCCGCCTTCACCACGACGCCCACCCTGACCATGGCCCCCAAGGCTCGCCCGGAAGCCGAGATCCGGGCGGGAAAGGCCCGTTTCACCGTTCTCTCCCCGCGCCTGATCCGGCTGGAATGGAGCAAGGAGGGGGCCTTCGAGGACCGGGCCACCCTCTTCGCCATCCGCCGCCTCCAACCCCTCCCTTCCTTCCGCACCTGGGAAGAAAAGGGTGTGCTCCACCTGGCCACCCGGGCCTTGCATCTCAGTTACAAAGAAGGAAGCGGCCCCTTCTCGGCGGAGAACCTGGAGATCCGGGTGCACACCGGCGGCCTGGAGGTCACCTGGCGGCCGGGAATGGAAGACCGGGGGAACCTGGGAGGAACGGTCCGCACTCTCGACGGGGTGAACGGTGCGGTCCCCTTGAAGAAGGGAGTCCTCTCCCGTGACGGATGGTACGTCTGGGACGATTCACGGACCCCCGTCTTCACCGGGAAACCGGATCCCGTCATGGGGATTCCCTGGGTGAAGCCCAGACCCCCGGGGGAACGGCAGGACTGGTACTTCTTCGGGGCGGGGAGGGACTACAAGGCGGCCCTCCGGGATTACACAGCCCTGACGGGCCCCATTCCCCTTCCCCCGAGGTTCGCCCTGGGAGCCTGGTGGTCGCGCTACTGGTCCTATACTTCCGAACAATTCAAGGACCTGGTCCGCCAGTTCCACCGCCACGGCGTTCCCCTGGACGTGCTGGTCATAGACATGGGATGGCACCTCAAGGGGTGGACCGGATACACCTGGAATCCCAAGTACTTCCCCAACCCCCGCCACTTTCTCGCATGGGTCCACGACCAGGGGCTCAAGGTCACCCTGAACGTCCATCCCCACCAGGGAGTGGGGAACCACGAGAAGGCGTGGAAGGCCTTCGCCGAGGCCATGGGAAAGGATCCGGCGAAGGAGAAACGCATTCCCCTGGACGTGACGGATCCCCGTTACATGCGGGCCTACTTCGACATCCTCCACCACCCACTGGAAGAGGAGGGGGTGGATTTCTGGTGGATCGACTGGCAGCAGGGGACCCAGTCCGGGATTCCCGGCCTGGACCCCCTCTTCATGTTCAACCACCTGCACTTCCTCGACGCCGGGAGGGACCCCTCCAGGAGGCCCCTCATCCTGAGCAGGTGGGCCGAGCCCTGCGGCCACCGCTACGTCCTCCAGTTCTCCGGGGACACCTGGTCCACCTGGGCCTCCCTGGACTTCCAGCCCTACTTCACCGCCACGGCGGGGAACGTGGGGGCTTCGTGGTGGAGCCACGACATCGGGGGCCACATGCCCGGGCCGGTGGACCCCGAGATCTACACCCGCTGGGTCCAGCTCGGCGCCTTGAGCCCCGTGCTGAGGACCCACACGACCCAGAACCCCAAGGCGGAACGGCGGATCTGGGCCTACTCCGAGCCCTACTACCGGGCCATGAAGGAGGCCTTCCTCCTCCGCTACGCCCTGGTCCCCTACATCTACACGATGGGACGTAAATGCTTCGACACATCCGTGCCCCTCTGCCGCCCCCTCTACCTGGAACACCCCTTCGAAGAGGAGGCCTATCTCCACGGAACCGAATACTACTTCGGTGACGACCTCCTCGTGACGCCGCCGGTGACCCCCCGGGAGGAGGCGACGGGTTGCACCGTGACGGACCAGTGGGTTCCGCCGGGCGAGTGGGTGGACTGGTTCACCGGGGAGACCTTCCGCGGCCCCGCCCTGGTCCGCCGTTTCGTCCCACTGGACAGGGTCCCCCTGCTGGCAAGGGCCGGGTCCGTGATTCCCACGACACCCAATGTCACCCGCACCGGCGAAATCCCCTCCGCTCCATTGGTCCTGGAGGTCTTCCCGGGAAAGAAGGGGGGAATCGATCTCTACGAGGACGACGGCCTCTCCCAGGCCTACCTGAAGGGAGGCTTCGCCTTCCTCCCCATCCGGAGGGAGACCTTGCCCGGGGGGGAGGTGAAGATCACAGTCGGGCCCTACAAGGGGAGCTTCACGGGGCTGAAGACCACCCGTGACCTGGAGATCCGCCTCAGGGGATGCCTGGCGGACAGAGTGGAGGTGAACGGAACACCCCTCCCGCAGGTGAAGGATCCCGCAGGACCTTGTTACTTCCTCGAGAGATCCCCCCGGAGGACCGTGGCCCGGGTGCCCGACGCGGACCTCGCCGGGAAGCAGGTCTTCCTTCTCGTTCCGGCGGACCCCGGCCGGGACGATCTCTCACGAAACCTCCGCACCCTGGCCTCGGCCGTGGCCGACGCCGCCCGCTGGACCAAGGAACCCGCCCTGGTTAAGAACGCCTCCCTGGTCCAACAGGCCCTGGGACTCGTGGAAAAGGCCGGACCCGGGGAAGCGAAAAAGATGGAGGTCCTCCTGGAGGAGGTGCTCACCACCTCGGCCGGACTCCTCTCATTGAAGGACTACCGGGACCCTGTGGCCCGGAAGGCCAAGGAGAGGGCCCTGGAGAGGCTGTCGGGCCTGGGGCTCTCCCTCTCCCTGGTCCGGGGGAAGAGGCCGGGAACCGTCCTGGCCAGGGCCGCGGCCTGCTTCCGGGGGGAGGCGGGGGTAGAGATCCCCACGAGCCTGGAAGCCGCCTTCCTGGGAGGAAAGAGCATGGGGTCCGCCCGCACCCGGTCCTCCCACCCGGCTCTTTGCACCGCAGCCCTCTCGGTGGATACCACTCCCCCCCTCTCTCCCTCCGTGGTGAGGGGCGTCCTCAGGACCCGCTGGAAAGGAATCGACCTGGTCTTCCACAAGGAGATCCGGCTGAACCGGTGGATCTCGGACTGGTACCTGGCGGGTCCCTTCCGGGGGAAGATGGACCGGGCCTTCCCCCCCGAAACGGAACCGATCCGGCTCGACGCATCCTGGGACCTGGGAGGAGGGAAGAAGGCGAAGTGGATTCCCGTTCACCGGAAGATCGGATCCCCCCTGGACCTGACCACCCCCTACAGGGTGAAGCTGTGGCGCCGTTTCGGGTGGGGAGGAAAGAACCAGGTGGCCTACGCCGTAACCTGGATCGAGGTCGACCGGGATTGCGAAGCGGTCCTCCACATCGGGACGGACGACGGGGGAGCCCTGAGGCTGGACGGGAAATGGGTCTACGACGCTCCCGCCCCGAGAGCCTGGGTCCTGGACCAGGACGCCGTTCCGGTCCGCCTCTCCAAGGGGCGCCACGAAATCCTGGTGAAGGTGGGCCAGAAGGGAAGGTACTGGGAATTCTCCCTCCGGGTGGAGCCCCTCCGCCCCGAAGGTGCCAGGATCCGTGTCCTCGAAAGGCCTCGAGCCGGGAGATGACTTCCATGAAGGAAGCCATCCTTTCCCTATCGGCGGTCCTCCTTCCCGCCGCCTTCCTCCCCCTCCGGGCCCAGTCCGGGTGGGAACGGTTCAAGCTCTGGTACGAAAAGCCCGCCCGGAAGTGGGTCCAGGCCCTTCCCGTGGGAAACGGGAGACTGGGCGCCATGGTCTTCGGTGGAATCCTGAAGGAGCGGATCCAGCTCAACGAGGACACCGTATGGGCCGGCCCTCCCGTCCCCAAGCCCACCCCAAAGCTGAGGGAGGCGATGAAGGCCGCCAGGAAGGCCTGGTTCGAAGGGGACTTCCGCAAGGCCCACCGGACACTCCAGGCCGTGATGCCCAGGCGGATCAGCCCGAGGAGCTACCAGACCCTCGGAGACCTGAGGCTGGAGTTCTTCCTTCCGGGAGGAAAGGATGGGAGGAAGAGAAGGGGCCTTCCCGCCGCCGACTACCGGCGCGAACTGGACCTGGACCGGGCCGTCGCCTCCGTCCGCTTCCGGAGGGGCGGGGTATGGTTCCGGCGGAGCGTTTTTTCCAGTCCGGTGGACCAGGTCGTCGTGGTCCGCCTGGCCGCCGACCGGCCGGGGAGCATCTCCTTCCGGGCTGTACTGGACCGGCCGGCCGACTTCGAGACCCGCGTCGCCGGAGGGGATTCGCTGGTGATGACGGGAAGGGCCCGGCACGGAGAGAAACAACTCGGCGTAAGGTGGGAGGCCAGGCTCACGATCCTCCCCGAGGGCGGGACTTCCAAGGAAGAGGACGGGGCCCTTGTCGTCCGGGACGCCGACCGGGTCCTCATCCTTCTGGCCGCGGCGACGGACTACAACTTCCAGGATCCCTCCCACCCCCTGGAACGGGACCTGGACCGGACCTGCAGGGAGGTCCTGGCCAAGGCGGCGGCCAAGCCCTTCGAGCGCCTCCTGGCAGACCACGTGGCCGAGCACCGGCGGCTCTTCCGGCGTTGCCTCCTGGAACTGGGAGAGGGCGGAAAGGAAGAGATCCCGACGGACCGGAGGCTCCAGGCCGTGAAGAAGGGAGGAGTGGACCCGGGCCTCACGGCCCTCTACTTCGAATACGGCCGCTACCTGCTGATCTCATCCTCCCGGCCGGGGACCATGCCAGCCAACCTCCAGGGGCTCTGGAACGACAGGATCGCCGCTCCCTGGAATTCCGACTACCACGTGAACATCAACGCCCAGATGAACTACTGGCCCGCCGAGGTCACGGGGCTCCAGGAGTGCCACATGCCCTTCTTCGACCTCATCGAGGGGCTCCTTCCGGCGGGGAGAGAGGCGGCCCGGATCGATTACGGTTGCCGTGGATTCGCCCTCCATACCGTCACGGACGCCTGGCTGTGGACCACCGCCTACGGGGCCCTGGTCTACGGAATGTGGCCCCAGGGAGGGGGCTGGTGCAGCAGGCAGTTCATGGAACACTACTGGTATACAGGTGACAAGGATTTCCTCCGCACCAGGGCCTGGCCGCTCCTGAAGGAGTGCTCCCTCTTCTACCTGGACTACCTGGTGAAGGACCCCCGGACGGGCAAGCTCGTGGCCGGCCTGGACACCTCTCCCGAGAACGCCTACTTCGGCCCCGACGGAAAGCGGTATACCGTCTCCATGGGTCCTTCCATGAGCCAGGAGATCGTCTGGGAGACCTTCACCCACACACTGGAGGCGGCGAAGATCCTCGGAATCGAGGATCCCCTCCTGGAAAAGATCCGCAAGGCCCGGGCCGGGCTCGCCCTTCCCGGGATCGGGGCCGACGGAAGGCTCCTGGAATGGGCCCGGCCCTTCAAGGAAACGAGTCCCGGCCACCGACACATGTCCCATCTCTACGGGCTCTATCCGGGACACCAGTTCAACCTCGAGGAAACGCCCCGTTACGTGGAGGCGGCCCGCAAGTCCCTGGAATACCGCCTGGCCCACGGGGGAGGGCATACCGGCTGGAGCCGGGCCTGGATCATCAACTTCTTCGCCCGCCTCCACGACGGGAAGAAGGCGGGAGAGAACATCCTGGCCCTTCTGCGGCGCTCCACCCTGCCCAACCTCTTCGACACCCATCCGCCCTTCCAGATCGACGGGAACTTCGGCGGAACGGCAGGGATCGCCGAAACCCTCCTCCAGTCCCATACCAGGGAGATCGAACTCCTTCCCGCCCTCCCGCCCCAGTGGCCCCGGGGCAGGGTCGCCGGGCTCCGGGCCAGGGGAGGCTTCGTGGTGGACCTGGAGTGGAATGGAGGGAAGCTCCTGAAGGCCCGGATCCGCTCCCTCCTGGGGCGGCCGGCCCGGATCCGTTACGGGGACCGGGTGGTGGAAATCCCGCCCCTGCCGCCGGGGACCCTCCGGGAGATCCCCTTTGCGGATCCAGCCCGGGAAAAGGAGTCGGACCGGGGCTAGAGGCCCAGGTCGGGAGCGATCTCCTTCATGGCGTCCAGGACCACCTGGAGGTGCTCCTCCAGGTCCACCCCGAGTTCCTCGGCGCCCCGGCGGATGTCCTCCCGGCTCACGGCGGCGGCGAAGGCCTTGTCCTTCATCTTCTTCTTGATGGACTTGACCTTCACGTCTTCGAGCTTCTTCGAGGGACGGACCAGGGCCACGGCGGTGATGAAACCGGTGATCTCGTCGCAGGCGAAGATGGCCTTCTCCAGGAGGCTCTCCCTGGGGGTGCCCGTATGGGGTGCGTGGGCCAGGATCCCCCGGATCAACTCCGGGTCGTCGAATCCCCTCTCCTTGAGGATCTCCACTCCGGCCCAGGGGTGCTCCTCCATGGTGGGATGGGATTCGTAATCGAAGTCGTGCAGGAGACCTACGACGCCCCAGAGGTCCTCGTCCTCCCCCAGGCGCCTGGCGTAGGCCCTCATGGCCGCCTCCACGGCCAGGCCGTGGCGCCGGAGGTTCTCGCTCTTGGTGAACTCCTGGAGGAGGGCCAAGGCCTCCTCCCTGGTAGGGATGTTCCGGCTCATTTCGATCCTCCTTTGGCCCCCCAGGTTACAGCCCCAGGCCCAGGGATTCCCGCCCGAATCCACCGGACGAGGCCCTAACCTCTCGGCGGCGGCGGGAGGAGGGGGGCAAGAAATTGCAGACTTCCTCTGGGCAGGAGAGGGTTTTGGACGTAAAAGGACCGTTTCCCTCTCCCCCGGGATTGGGTCCGGGGAAGAATTCCGCGTTTTTCCAGACAGGATCGAAGAAAATGAAGAAAATCCCCTTCCTCGCCGCCGCCCTGGGCCTTCTGTTCGCCCTTCCTCTCCAGGCCCAGCCCAAGGCCCTGAAAAAAGTGAAGGCCCAGGATCCTTCCATCAAGGCCTTCGAGAAGATCATGAAGGAAAAAAACCGGATCATCATGGGGGCCAGGAGCAAGGCCACCGACCGGGCGTCCTTCTACAAGATCCTCAAGGAAGAATTCCCCAAGCTGGACAAGGCCTTGGCCGACTTCATCGGGAAATACCCCAAATCCCCCAAGCTCATGACCGCCCTGAGCGAACGCATCGGGCTTCTCGGGTTCCTGGGCAAGAAGGACGAGGCCGCCAAGGTCCTGGAAACCATGAAGGCCTGCGCCAAGTCCGTGGAGGACTACAAGACCGTGGCCATTGCGGTGGCCCGCCAGAACAGGAACGCCGAGGCCGGAAAGGCCTACCTGGACGGGGCCATCAAGAAAGCCAAGTCCAAGGAGACCAAGGCATCCCTGGCTTTGGCGAAGGGAATCTTCGAGAACAGCCGGGACAAGGAAGCCCAGAAGGCCTTCCTGAAAGACATCATCAAGAAATACCCGGGGACCAAGGCCGCCAAGCTTGCCCAGACGAAGATCAAGGCCATGAACCTCCAGGAAGGCATGGAGCCCCTGGACATCTCCAGCTTCAAGGACATCCACGGCAAGCCCATCCGCATGAAGGACTACAAGGGAAAGGTCCTGCTCATCGACTTCTGGGCCACCTGGTGCGGGCCCTGCATGGGTGAGCTCCCCAACGTCCTCGAGGCCTACAAGAAATACCACAAGAAGGGTTTCGAGATCCTGGGAATCAGCTTCGACTCCGACAGGAAGAGCTTCGAGAAGGTCATCAAGGAAAAGGGCATGACCTGGCGGCACTACTTCGACGGCAAGGGCTGGGGCAACGAGATCGGTTCCCTCTACAACGTCCACGCCATCCCCCACACGATCCTGGTCGGCCGGGACGGCAAGATCGTGGCTTTCAACCTCAGGGGAGAACGCCTGATCGAGACCGTCCGGGAGCTGGTGGAAGGTAAGGACTAGTCCCTTTTCCGGATTTGCAGGAGGAGGGTCCTTCCCGAGCGGCGGAGGACCCTCTTCCTTTCCAGGGGGAAGGACCGGGCCTCAGGGCAGGTGGTCCATTCCCGGTGGAGATGGAGGCTCCGCTTGGCGCCGAGGAAGAGGAAGCCGGGCCGGGCGTCGCGGAGGGCTTCCACGGTTTCTTCGAAAAGGGGCGGCACCGTGTGAAAACAGGTGGCCCGCCTTCCCGCCAGGGCCGGCACCCAGAGTCCGCCGTCGTCCGGCCTGGTGAGCACCACCGCGTCCCCGGGGAGATTTCTCCCCATCCAGGCCAGGACGGAAAGATCGGAGGGGGCGGGCAAGGATTCCCGGAGTGCCCTTCCAAGGTAGACGCCCACGTAATTCCTCTCCACCGCTCCTGCGGCCCAAACCGAGAGGGCCAGGGCACAGAACCCCGCCGGGAACCGCCCCTTTCCATTCTTGCGCCACGCCCTCTCCAGTATCTCCAAGGCCCATCCAAGGCCCATGAGGACCGGGGGGAGGAGGAACAACAAGGTGCGTTCCGGGTAGAAGAGGCCCGCCGGCGGCAGGAGGCGGGCCGGAAGGCCCGTCAGGAGAAGCCAGGGGGTGCAGGAAGCCGCCAGGACGAGTTTCGCCCCCCTCCTCCCGATCCTCCCCGGCCACGCGCCGAGAAGAAGGCCCAGGAGGGCCGCCGCAGTAAGGATTCCGCCGATCCGCTTTCGAAGACTCCGGGCGGGAGCGATCAGGGCCGAGGAAAGATTTTTTCCCGCCCGAGGCCCCGTCTCGGCCGCCCAGGCGGCGGCCCTCGCCCTCTCGGTCTTGCTGAACCCGGGCCCCCGGGCCAGGAAGACGGGCATGCCGGAGAACAAGAAGATCCCCGCCCCGAGGAAAAGGACGGCGGCCCGGGCCCTTCCCTTTCGAAGGAGAAGAAGAGCGGGAGCAAATGCGACGAACAGGATCCCTCCCACCATGGGATGGGCCGCACCGGCGGCGGCTCCGAGAAAGAGAGCCTCCCACCTGGATCCCTTTCCCCGGATCCAGAGGGAAAGGAGGAGACAACCCGCTGCCAGGGCCAGGAGGTTTCCCGCCCCTCCCCAGCCGGCCGCGTCCTGGGGAAAAGAAGAAGCCGTCCCCAAGAGAAGGGCCGCCGCCGATCCCGCCGCCGGACCGGCCAGGGCCGTTCCAAGGGCCAAGAGCCCCACGTCGCAGGCCCACTGGGCAAGGCAGACCAGGAGGAGGAAGATCCCCGGCAGGGCCTGGATCCCACCCCCTGAGGCCCCGGCCCAGGAAGCGGCCAGGAAGGAAAGGGCCGGACCGAAACCGCCCGCCGGGACCCCCGGGGCCTGGGGAGAGAGGTCGGCGGGCCACCCGCCGCATTCCAGGATCCTTCTCGCCAGGAAGGCGTGGAAGGCAGGTTCGGCTCCGGGCGGACCTGCCGCGTAGAGCACAGGAACGAGTCTTAGGGCCAGGAGGAGCAAGGCCGTGAGAAGAGGCGGAAGCTCCCCCTTCCCCTCCTCGAAAAAGGCCCGGAATTCCACCACCCCGGCCGCCAGGGCGATCCCCATGAGAGCAAGGAGGATCCATGCCGCCCTTCCCGCCCCGATCCCCAGGAGGCCCAAGGCGGGCAAGGCCGCTCCCCAGAAAAGAAGGGACACAACGGGTAGAGCGAAGAGAGGCCCCATCCCCTTTCCACCCCTGGGGCGGAGGATCCCGGGAAAGAGAAAGAGCATCCCCAGCCGAACCGGCCCCCAGGCGGGAAGAATGGCCAAAAGGGCTCCGAGGAAGATGGATGAGAGTCTTCGGCCCTTCACGCCGGGACCTTGCGTTTCCCCCTTCCGGCGGGGGGATTCTTCCGGAGGGTTCCCTCCTCCCCGGCCTTCCCCCTCCCTTTCCCGCAACGCACCAGCCCCCGCCGGACCGGGTGGATCCAATCACCGGCCCTGTCCCTGGCCAAGGCGCGGCGGAAAGCCCTCTTCGCCCTCCCCCTCCGGCCCTGGAGCAGATAGCTGAAGCCCATCCACACGTGAGGAGAGGGAGCCCAAGGATTCAATCGGGCGGCTCTCCCGAAGAACCTGGCCGCCCCCTCTCCATCCCCCTGAGCGTAATACCTCCCCCCCTGGAGGAAGAGATCGCGCCAGGTATCCCTGCCCTTCCTCGTGGCCAGGCGGAACTTCCTCCAGGCCAGGGCCCCGACCTCCCAGAAGCCGAGACCCCAGGTCCCGGCGAGGAAGGCCCGGGTCCACCCGTCCCAAAGCCCCAGGACCCACCCCCTCACCAGGAAGGCGTCCACCAGGAAGAAGGCAAGGACGAGAACGGCCAGTCCCCGGGCCGTCCGCCCCCTGGCCAGGTGGTGCCAGGCCGCTCCAAGGGCGGCAAGAAAAGGAAGGAGGAACCACATGGCTCAAGCCTTAACGCCGGCCCCTCCATTTTGCAATGAAAGACCTTCCCCGCTCCCGAAGTCCCTCAGGTCAACAGTTCCCAAGGGTGAGCAGTACCAGGAGAGCCGAGAAGAAGGCCGCCCAGAAGAGCCACCGCCCCCATTTCCGTCCCACCCCCTTGGGAGCCCGGGGAACCCAGGCCTTGGGGCCTTCCGGAGTCCAGCGGGGTTCCTCGTCCCATTCGGGGAGCTCCACCGACTGGTAGTCGATCTCCTCCTGGGATTTCCACCCCGTCTCGGAGTCGGACCCGCACTCCGGGCAGGAAAGCCTCCCCTCGGGAAAAGTCGCCCCGCAGTGAGGACAGACCAAAAACCGCTTCCCCATTATAAAACTACTCCCGGCATATTTTTTTAGTTATAAAACTACTCCCGGCAGAAAACAGCAGCATGGCGTCGCCGTAGGAGTAGAAGCGATAGCCTTTCTCCAAGGCGTGGCGGTAGGCGGCCAGGACCCGTTCTTTTCCGGCGAAGGCGCACACCAGCATGAGCAGGGTGGAGCCGGGAAGGTGGAAGTTGGTCACCAGGGCGTCCACCACCTGGAAGGACTTCCCCGGATAGAGGAAGAGATCGGTCCAACCGGCCCCTTCTTCCACCAGCCCCCCGGGTTTCGCCCGGGTCTCCAGGACACGGACCACCGTGGTCCCTGCGGCCACGACCTTCCCGCCTCTTGCCCGGGTCTCGGCCACGGCACGGGCCGTCTCTCCGGGAAGGTGGAAGCTCTCGGCGTGCATCTTGTGGTCCTCCAGCCTCTCGACCTTCACGGGCCGGAAGGTGCCGGCCCCGACGTGAAGGGTCACCCTGGCCGTCTCCACCCCCCGCTCCTTCAAGGCCCGGAGAACCCTGGGGGTGAAATGGAGGGAGGCCGTGGGAGCGGCCACGGCCCCCGGGCTCCGGGCGAAGATCGTCTGGTACCGCTCCTTGTCCCGGACCAGGCGGGGATCCTGGTCGTCCCGCTTGATATAAGGTGGAAGGGGAGGCCGCCCGACCCGCTCCAGGACCACCTCCAGTTCCTCCCCCCGGGGAGACTCCAGGCGGAAGGCCCATTTCCCTTCTCCCAGGGGACGGCCCATCCAGGCGACCAGGGAACCGCCCTCCATCTCCACCGGCTCCCCGGGCTTGAGCTTGCCCCCAGGCCGGAAGAACCCCACCCCCTCTCCCTCCCGGAGCTCCAGGATCAGGCACTCCACCCTTCCCCCGGTGGAACGGCGGCCCACGAGTTTCCAGGGAAGGACCCGGGTGTCGTTCACCACAAGCAGGTCCCCCGGCTCCAGGAGTTCCGGGAGATCGCGGAAGACCCGGTCCTCCAGGACGGGCGGATCCTGGCGAAGGACCAGGAGCCGCGAGGCGTCCCTGGGCTCCACCGGCTCCTGGGCCACCGCATCGGGGGGCAAGTCGTAGTAGAAATCGCTCGTCTTCAATCTTCTCGCCCTCCCCCCTCCCGGGGGGGCACGTAAAAACCAAGAAGAAGCCCCACTTGAGAGCTTTCAGAGTAAGATCCTAGACTCTTACCTCCGCTCTTTCCCCAGGGAAGGAAGCGGACCGGACTTTTGCAGGAACTTCACCGGAACGGGATCGGATGGACCAGATCGGACCGGTATTGGCCCTGGTCTACCTGGGCCTCTTCGTGCTCCTCTCCCTCCTGGGAGCCCACAGGCTCCTCATGGTGGTCCTCTACCTGCGCCATCGCCGGGAATCGCCCAACCCCAAGGGGAACTTCCCCGAGCCGCCTCCCGTAACGGTCCAGCTCCCCCTGTTCAACGAGAAATTCGTGGCCCCCCGTCTCCTGGAAGCGGCGGCCGCCCTGGACTGGCCCCGGGAAAAGCTGGAGATCCAGGTCCTGGACGACTCCACCGACGAAACCCGGGAGATCGTGGCCCGCAAAGTGGAAGAACTCCGGGCCCGGGGGATCACCATCCACCACCTCCACAGGGAGCAGAGGAAAGGATTCAAGGCGGGCGCCCTGGCAGAAGGCCTGGAGAAAGCCGCCGGGGAGTTCGTGGCGGTCTTCGATGCCGACTTCCTCCCCCCCAAGGATTTCCTGAGACGGACCGTGCCCTTCTTCACCGACCCCGAAGTGGGCATGGTCCAGGCCCGCTGGGGGCACATCAACCGGGACGAATCCCTGCTCACTGCCGTCCAGGCGGTCCTCCTGGACGGACATTTCCTCCTGGAACACACGGCCCGCCACCGGTCAGGCCGCTTCTTCAACTTCAACGGCACGGCGGGGATCTGGAGGAAGGAGGCCATCCTCGACGCGGGAGGTTGGGAACACGACACTCTCACGGAAGACCTGGACCTGAGCTACCGGGCCCAACTCAGGGGATGGAAGTTCGTCTACCTGCCCGACCTGGTGGTTCCGGGCGAACTCCCGGCCGAGATGAACGCCTTCAAGTCCCAGCAACACCGCTGGACCAAGGGCGCCCTGGAGAACACCCGCAAGCTCCTGCCCCGCCTCTGGAAGGCCCCGGTGCCCTTCAAGGTCAAGCTCGAGGCCACGATCCACATGACCAGCAACCTGGCCTACCTCTTCATGCTCGCCGTGGCCCTCCTCCTCTTCCCCGTCCTCTCATGGCGCCTGGCCCAGGCCGACACCTGGCTCAGCCGCGCCATCGACGGCTTCATCCTCCTGGCCGCAACCTTCTCGGTCCTCCTTTTCTACGCCCTCTCCCAGGCCATCCAGGGCCGCCGCCGCCTCCTGCGGTCGGTCCTCCTCTTCCCCGTCCTCATGGCTCTGGGGATCGGGATTTCCCTCAACAACGCCCTGGCCGTCCTGGAAGGCCTGGCTGGAAGGAAGTCCCCCTTCGTCAGGACCCCCAAGACCGGCGGCGGCAGCCCGAATTCTCCGAGAGGATACAAAGTCCGTGTAGGGGCCCTCCCCTGGATCGAGATCCTCCTGGGTCTCTACATCCTTCCCGTCGTAGCACTCACCGCCGCCCACGGCCTATGGGCCTCGGCCGCCCTGGTCGCCCTCTTCTCGGGGGGATTCCTCTACGTGGGTCTCCTCTCCGCCGCTCCCGCCCTGGCCGCCCTCCGCCCGGGAGCTCCATGACGGGCCCTCCCTTCGCTCTCCATCCACCGCCCGCCCCGGGAGAGCTCCTCGATCTCCCCCCCCTGGCGGAATACCGTTCCGTCCTGGAGGATATCCGCCGCCATGGGGGCCGCCCCCTCCTGGTCGGGGGATGCGTCAGGGATCTCCTCTTGAACGGGGAGTTCCAACCCCTCGACGTGGATCTCGAGGTCCAGGCCCTGGAACCGGGAACACTGAGGGCCATCCTTCTTTCCGCCGGAGGGCACGAGCGGGGGAAGAGCTTCGCCGTCTTCGGCCTGGGTCCATTGGAATTCGCCCTCCCCAGGAGGGAGAGGAAGACCGGTCCGGGACACAAGGGCTTCGACGTGGAGGCCGACCCGGACCTTCCCTTCCCCCTGGCCTCGGCCCGCCGGGACGTGACCATCAACTCCATGGGATTCGACCCCTGGACAGGGGAGATCCTGGATCCTCACGGGGGAAGGGCGGACCTGGCGGCCGGGATCCTGCGCCATACTTCCCGCCGCTTCTCCGAGGATCCCCTCCGCGTCCTCAGGGTCATGCAGTTCGCCGCCCGCTTCTGTTTCGCCGTAGCGCCCTCCACGATCGAGCTCTGCAGGAGCCTGGATCTCTCCGAGCTCCCCAGGGAACGCCTCTGGGGAGAGTGGAAGAAACTCCTCCTCAAGGGACGGCGCCCCTCCTTCGGCCTCCGTTTCCTGGAGAGGTGCGGGGCGTTGAGGTTCTTTCCCGAACTCCAGGTCCTGCCGGAAACCCCCCAGGACCCCGGATGGCATCCCGAGGGAAACGTCTGGGAACACACACTCCTCGCCCTGGACGCCGCCGTGGAGTTCCGGACGGGCGAGGAGGAATTCGACCTGGCCCTGATGCTCGGCGTTCTCTGCCACGACATGGGCAAGGCCACGACCACCTACTACGACCCGGAGAAGGACCGGATCGTGAGTCCCCGCCACGAACCCCTCGGAGTCGCCCCCGCCCTCTCCTTCCTGGCCCGGCTCACCAACGAAACCAGGTTGACCGAAACCGTTGCCGCCCTCGTGGCCCGCCACCTGGCCCCCCACCAGCTCTACAAGGAGAGCCTGAAGGGCCTGGACGTCCGGCCCGCCCTCAGGCGCCTGGCCCTCAAGGTGGATCCCCTCCTCCTGGAACGCGTGGCCCGGGCGGACCACTTCGGCCGCCGGACCAAGGATGCCTTGGAACGCAATTTCCCGGCGGGGGACTTCTTCCTCCGCGAGATCCAGGCCCTCGAGCTGGAAGAGAAGAAGCCCGCTCCCATCGTCATGGGGCGCCACCTCCTTGCAGAGGGACTGCCTCCCGGCCCGGAAATGGGGCGCTGGCTCAAACGGCTCTTCCAGGCCCAGCTCGACGGGGAGTTCGACACCCTGGAAGAAGGACTGGCCCTGTTCCGGAAATGGCGGCCCCGCCCCCCCGGGGACTGACCTCCTCCCCCCTACAGTCTTCCTTTTCCGGGCCACGCCCCGGGCCGGCGCCGGGGTCGTCCCCAGGGGACGGCGGAAGCCGAATCCGACTCACCTTGCGACACCCTCCCCCGCCCGGCCC
>Ga0256914_1001023_pt1 | contig 26645 bp, 19 predicted proteins | sample HulkmetaG_FD_191571 | JGI IMG/M metagenome (GOLD analysis project Ga0256914, IMG submission 191571) | Hydrothermal chimney microbial communities from Main Endeavour vent field at the Juan de Fuca Ridge, Pacific Ocean - Hulk | ecosystem: Environmental > Aquatic > Marine > Hydrothermal vents ... | reverse complement strand
TACAAACGCATGGACGGCTATGATACACTTTGGGTGCCTGGGACTGACCATGCAGGCATTGCCACACAGAACGTGGTGGAACGGCAGCTTGCCACAGAGGGCCTTACCCGGGACGATGTGGGCAGGAATAAGTTCATCGACCGTGTGTGGGAGTGGAAGAAGAAGAGTGGCGGCACCATCATCGAGCAGTTGAAGCGGCTTGGGTGTTCGTGTGACTGGAGCAGGGAACGTTTTACCATGGACCAGGGGCTTTCACGCGCGGTTCGTGAGGTGTTTGTGCGACTCTATGAAGAGGGGCTCATATACCAGGATGACTACATCATCAACTGGTGTCCCAGGTGTCATACGGCACTTGCCGATATCGAGGTGGAGCACGACATGGCCAAGGGGAGCATCTGGTACATGCGCTATCCCATGGCAGATGACAGCACACGTTATGTCACTGTTGCCACCACACGTCCAGAGACCATGCTTGGCGATACGGCCGTGGCTGTAAATCCCAAAGATGAACGCTACAGGGACCTGATAGGGAAGGAGCTCCTGCTGCCCCTTGTCAATCGGCGTATCCCAGTCATTGCAGACGATCATGTGGATCCAGAATTCGGGACCGGCGCGGTAAAGGTTACCCCTGCCCATGACTTCAATGACTTTGAGATCGCACAGCGTCACAACCTCCCGTCTGTAAACATATTCGACAAGAATGCCGTTGTGACCGCTGAAGGCGGTCCCTATGAGGGCCTGGATCGTTTCGAGGCACGGAAGAGGGTGCTTCAGGACCTGGAGTCCCAGGGCCTTCTTGAAAAGGAAGAGGACCACAGCCTTGCCGCAGGTGTGTGCTACCGCTGCAAGACAGTTGTTGAACCCCGGCTTTCAAAGCAGTGGTTCGTGCGGATACAGCCTCTGGCAGAGCCGGCCCTAAGGGCAGTGAAGGACAGGCGTACCGAGATTGTTCCGCCGTCCTGGGAGCGCACCTATGACGAGTGGATGACCAACATCCGCGACTGGTGTATCTCACGCCAGATATGGTGGGGACACAGGATACCTGCGTGGACCTGTGATTCCTGTGGCGACATGGTAGTTGCCCGCGAAACGCCTGTGAGATGTCCCAAATGCGGCTCCACCTCCCTGACGCAGGAAAGTGACGTGCTTGATACCTGGTTCAGCTCTGCCCTCTGGCCCTTTTCCACCCTGGGATGGCCTGACAGGACCCCGGAGCTTGAGGCCTTTTACCCAACCTCTGTGCTCATCACCAGTTTTGATATCCTCTTCTTCTGGGTGGCCCGCATGATGATGATGGGGCTGCACTTCATGGAGGATGTGCCGTTTAGGTATGTGTACCTCCATGCCCTTGTGCGGGATGCCCAGGGAAAGAAGATGAGCAAGTCCACGGGAAATGTCATTGATCCCCTTACCATCATGGATAAGTACGGGACAGACGCCGTGCGCTTTACGCTTGCGGCATTTGCCGCCCAGGGTCGTGATATAAAACTTGCCGAGGAGCGTATCCAGGGCTATCGCTATTTTGTAAACAAGATATGGAATGCTGCGCGACTGGTGCTCATGCATGTAGAGAAGTCCGAGCCGTCACGTCTGTCAATTGGTGACGTATCGGACTATGGTGTCATAGACCGCTGGATACTTTCCCGCATGAACTGTGTGATCTCCACTGTGCGGGATGCGCTTGACAACTTCAACTTTGATGTGGCATCAAAGGAGCTTTATCAGTTCTTCTGGCACGAGTTCTGCGACTGGTATCTCGAACTTGCGAAACCTGCCCTTTCCGGGAATGCATCCCAGCAGGATGCAGACAGGGCAAGGGCTGTGGCCCTGACTGTCCTTGACAACGCCCTTCGGCTCCTGCACCCATTCATGCCTTTTGTTACAGAGGAGCTGTGGCATCACCTGCCTGAGACACGAGGTCCCCGCGGTTTCATAATGACAAGCCAGTTTCCTGAAAGTTCTGATGCCCTCTCAGCACCGGAAGCGGAGCGTGAGATAGGGCGGCTTATGGAGGTGATAAGCGGCATACGTAATGTTCGTGCAGAGCTTGGCATACATCCTGGGGCCAAGGTAGAGGTGATTGCCTTTGCGCATACATCCGAGGCTGAGGCCCTGCTTGAGACCCATCTCCCTGAGATATCAAACCTTGCCAGGGTTACATCCATCACAACCATGGAGGCAGGGGAGGAGAAACCTTCAGGCGCTGCTTCACTCATATTTGAGGACCTTGAGATGTTCATACCGCTCAAAGGCCTTGTGGATATCAAAGAGGAACTTGCCAAGCTTCAGAAGGACGAGGCAAAGGTCATGAAGGATCTGAAAAAGTCAGAGGCAAAGCTCTCCAATAAAAACTTTACGGAAAAGGCCCCTGCTGAGATTGTTGAGAAGGAACGCCGTAAGCTGGAAAAGTCAAAGGCAAGGTTAGAAAAGATCGTGGGCCACAGAAAGACCCTGGAGGCGGTAGATGCTGCCTGATACGTCGCGTCAGTCTGCCAGTGGCCCTCCAAAAGTTAGGGAAGGTGATCATGCCTGAAGGTGGTTTTCTTCATCGGCCCGAGCCAATCCTCTATGCCCCCATCATAGAGGCTGCGGTCAGGGAAGACTTGAATCACGGAGATATTACCACCTCGTTAACCATACCTGCCGACCAGAAGGCCCGCGCCCAGATCGTGGCAAAGGAGCCGTGTGTGGCTGCGGGTATCTTCGTGGCAATGGACGTCTTCAGGTTCATGGACAGCGAGGTGGAGTTTTCCTGCATGGTCCCTGAGGGTGCGAGATGTGAGGCAGATGACGTCCTGCTCGAGTGTCACGGCAACTGTGCCGCGATTCTTATCGCAGAGCGCCCTGCCCTGAACTTCCTTCAGCGAATGTGCGGCACAGCTACCCTGGCTGCCAGGTTCGTGGAAGCGGTTTCTGAAACCAGGTGCCGCATTGTTGATACCCGCAAGACCACACCCGGGCTGCGTATCCTTGAAAAGTACGCGGTGCGTGCAGGGGGCGGTTTCAACCATCGTTTCGACCTCTCTGACGGCATTCTCATAAAGGATAATCACATAGCGGCCTGCGGTTCGGTTGCTGCAGCCGTGACAAGGGCAAGGAAAAACGCACCACACACGCTAAAGGTGGAGGTAGAAGTTACCAGCATCCCTGAGCTTCAGGAGGCAATTGAGGCAGGGGCACACGCGGCCCTGCTTGACAACATGGACTGCAATCAGCTCCGTGAGGCCGTAAGGTTTGCCAGGCGTATGAACCCGGACATTATACTTGAGGCCTCTGGGGGGGTAACCCTTGAAAACGTGCGTGAGATAGCGGATACAGGTGTGGACATCATTTCATCTGGCGCGCTTACTCACTCTGCCCCTGCTTCAGACCTTAGCCTCAGGATATTTTAGTATAGTGGCTCCCTCAAATGGGACAATATGTTAAGGCAGAATTCATGCTGCAAAGAGGGGTGGGTGCATTGTTTGTTTGGCCTGTGTTGGGGGTCCACATAATCGCAGTAGAGGTACCCCATACTACACGACACCTGAAATGCAGAAGCAATTGGCAAAGGCGGATGGTGCTTTTTCTCATGGTTTTGACCGCGAGCAAATATATCATTAACAAGGCATTGCACCTGATGAGCTTTAAAAGCATGATAAAAAGTACCATCCGCCGTATAGGTGTCGTGTAGTATGGAGGTACCCACTCCATTGGTTGCATTTGTCTCATTGATACATATGGCCCTGTTGGTGATAATGTTGTACTCCCCTGTTTTAAAATCATAAACATCTTTTCTTGTACGGTATATGCAGACCTTGTAACCAACATTTGATTGAAAAAGATAAGAGTGGATGTTTCTGATCAAAAGGTTGTCATAGTGCCTTGATATTGTCCTGAACAGGGCTTCATGTACCAGATAAGGATAGACATGGTTTCCCTGTGGGGATCTCAGATAATTCCATTCCAAGCAGTGTTATATGGTACGGTTGGCATAGTTTATCCCGCTATATTCTTTTTAAATTGACCAATTAGATAGAAAAAAGAAAATTTCAAAAGCTACAATCGTCTCGTTACCTGACCGGGATATAATAAAATATCCGTATTCATTCTGTCAAAGGCAAAAAGGCTTTAATACTAACAGTCAATGGATTAATTCGTTGATATAAATTTATAATTTTTGAATCTATCCATCTTCACTGTATTGAGCCCGCCAATCCTAAGGTCAGGATAAAACGCCCCCACCCTACACTAATTTAGCAAGGAGTAGGTGTTTCACTTCTATTGACACAGAGGGCTATTAGCCGGCACGCTATATTTCCTGACAAATCTGTGATAGGATCATGAAAATTTTCTTGTTGTAAATGCTCTGCTACACTATTTTAGTTTTTAGTTTATAATGTATTCCTTGCTTCCAGATTTTTTGAGGGTTGTATAGATGTTTCCAATACAGGACAGCGTTCCGAGAAGATGCCCACCCCTTATGATGTGGGCTATCATGGCCATTAATATCTTTTTTTTCTTTCTTGAGACCAGGTTAGGGCCTCATGGGTTGGAAAGGCTGTTTTATGTCTATGGACTGGTGCCTGCACGTTACACCCATCCTGAGTGGGCAAACTGGGTTGGGCTTGCTCCAGGGGCCATACTGCCCCTGTTTACATCCATGTTCCTGCATGGTGGCTGGCTTCATATCATAGGCAATATGTGGACGTTGTGGATATTTGGTGACAACGTGGAGGATGAGCTTGGGCACTTCCGGTTTCTTGTCTTTTACCTGCTCTGCGGACTTGCGGCCGCATTCGTGCAGATTTACACCAATGCAGGTTCTACCATACCTACTGTTGGTGCATCTGGTGCCATTGCCGGGATCATGGGGGCCTATTTTGTCCTGTTTCCGCATGCCCGCATCATCATAATGATTCCTATACTGTTTTTCCCGTTTTTCTTTGATATCCCTGCCATCTTTTTCCTGGCCTTCTGGTTCATGCAGCAGATATTTGGAGGCGCGCTCATGCTTGCAGGTCCGAAGGAGGTAGGAGGAATAGCCTGGTGGGCCCATGCAGGCGGTTTTATGTTTGGTATGCTTACTGTCAAGATGTTCAGGGCCGGAGCTGCCACCTGTACCAGACGTTACAGGGATGAATGGAGCCCGTGGGGCATCTCATGGTAGAAGGCTTTATCTCTATATTCGCCGGGTTGGAATGAGGATAGATATGGAAGCTGTGATGAAATAATAAAAAATCAAGGAACAAAGGAACAATAGTGGAATGAAAAATAGATGTATCAACAAGCATAGAGAAGAATATCATTTCTGCCAAGCGGACCGGGTTAATTCTTTATGTGTTTCCGGGGAACTGTAGTTACAGGTAAACGGATTGATAAGATAGTTGACATATTAGCAAAGGGGATTGAGCAATGAACGTTATTGATCTTTTCTGGATTTTCTTCATGGTTTCTGCTATGCAGCCGTTGCTTCGCCAGAAGATGCTTGATGCGGCACGTCAGAGGGCCATTGCCCGCCTGGAGAAGAAGCGTGGTTCACGGGTGATCCTGCTGGTACACAGGCAGGAGACCATGAGCATCCTTGGTTTTCCAGTGATGAAGTATATAGACATCAATGATTCTGAGCAGGTGATTCGCGCCATTCGTATGACCGATGACGATGTTCCGATTGATATAGTGATGCATACACCTGGCGGGCTGGTACTGGCGGCCCTGCAGATAGCACGCGCCGTAAAGGCACATCCCGCAAAGGTAACGGCCTTTGTGCCTCATCACGCCATGAGTGGCGGGACCCTTATAGCCCTTGCCTCGGATGAGATCGTGATGGATACCCATGCAGTGCTTGGGCCGGTTGATCCCCAGATGGGGCAGTACCCTGCTGCGTCTCTGCTCAGGGTGGTCAGGGACAAACCCATTGAGAAGGTCAGCGACAAGTACATTGTCATGGGAGATATGGCTGAGAAGGCCCTGAGACAGATGAAGGCCAATGTAGTAGAGCTGCTCTCAGGCAAATACAGTGACGAGATGGTGGATGAGCTTGCCACAAAGCTGTCTCAGGGTACGTGGACCCATGATCACCCCATTACCTGCAGGGATGCGGAGGCCCTTGGCCTGCCGGTCAAGGGTGGGATGCCTGATGAGATTTACCAGCTCATGAACCTGTTTCCGCAGCCAGTGAGACGGGAGCCCACAGTTGAGTTCATTCCTGTGCCGCGCAGGAGCCAGGACAGGATAAAGTAGTTCAGAATGGAGAGGAAGGTTTCGGTACGTTATGCTTTCAGTACTATCAAGCAGCAGTGAAGAGGGACGCCGTCTCATTGACGAACTTGGCAGCAGGAGGTTTGATCTCTCATCGGACAAGGAGGACGCGGTCCGGGATATCCTTGAGGCAGTGCGCGACAGGGGAGATGACGCTATTGTTGAGTACACAAGGCGGTTTGATTCCGAAGAGTTTACCGCCAGTGCCATAACTGTTACCTCCCGGGAGGTTGAGCAGGCCTATGACCAGGTTGATTACGAATTTCTGAGGATAATCAGGAAGGCCATAGCCAATGTGGACGAGTTTCACAGGAGACAGGTCCCGAACTCATGGTTCATGACCCGCAGGGATGGCTCTGTGCTGGGCCAGGCAGTGAGCCCTGTTGATGCTGCGGGTCTGTACGTACCTGGGGGCACAGGGGGGGCTACGCCTCTGGTATCGTCAGTGATCATGAACGGTGTGCCTGCGCGCATAGCAGGGGTTGAGAGGATCGTGCTTGCCACGCCTCCAGGGCCTGGTAACCGCGTAAGCCCTCACCTGCTGGTAACCGCATCAGAGGTAGGGGTCCATGAAATATACCGCATGGGAAGCGCATGGGCCATTGGCGCAATGGTCTTTGGCACCGACACTGTCAAACCTGTAAATGTGGTTGTAGGGCCTGGCAATATCTTTGTTACCCTGGCAAAGAAGCTTGTCTCCGGCATGGTGGGCATTGATATGGTGGCAGGGCCAAGCGAGGTGCTTGTGGTGGCTGATGATTCACCTGATGCCCGGCATATTGCCGCTGACCTGCTCTCTCAGGCAGAGCACGATCCCATGGCCACGGCCATCCTGGTGACCACTTCCGATGGGCTGGCGCAACGTGTGGCAGAGGTCATCGAGGAGTTGCTTGCGGGGCTTGAGCGTTCAGACATTGCCAGGAAGTCCATTGAAAACAACGGCGCCATAATCGTGGTGCCAGACCTGGGGGAGGCTGCCCGTATCGTGAACAGTATCGGGCCGGAGCACCTGGAGCTTGCAGTGAGGGAACCGTGGTCCCTGCTTCCCCTGATAAAGAACGCAGGTGCGATATTTATGGGAGAGTACACCCCTGAGCCTGTCGGAGATTATATTGCTGGTCCCAACCATGTACTTCCCACAATGGGGACTGCAAAGTTCGCATCGGCGCTCGGCGTGGAGACCTTCCTCAAGCGTTCCAGTATCATATCGTACAGCGGGGATGCCTTCCTGCGGGACGCGGATGACGTGATAAGTCTTGCGGAGATAGAGGGGCTCACTGCCCATGCGCTGTCCATAAAGGTGCGGCAGGCAGGGTGATGGTCGTGCGCTGGCCGGGGCAGTTTCTGATCAGCCCCTGTTCTGACTGCCTCGTGCAATATCCAAAACCAGCTAGCCATCTATTTTTTTAACGTGATTGTAAATGTGGTGCCGCCTGATGAGTGGGACTTGATCTCTATGGTGCCGCCGTGGGCCTCAATGATCTTCTTCACTATAGGAAGTCCCAGTCCTGTGCCCCCCTGTTTGGTGGAAAAGTAGGGTTCAAAACAGTGATTACGGGTATCTCTGTTCATGCCTGGTCCGTGATCTTGGACGGTTATGCTGATTGCGCTCCCATTCTGTTCCAACCCTACAGCTATTGCAGAGCCGCTGGGCGATGCCTCAACTGCGTTTGAGATTATGTTGATGAGGGCCCTTTCAAGCAGGAAGCTGTCCACATCCAAATTTATGGAATCGTCAACAGATACCCTGAACATGACACCTCTCTTTTCTGCCTTTTCCCTGCATGTCTCAAGGGCAGACTGTACGATGGACGAAAGATTGGACCTGTGCTTTTCCAGCTTGACCGGCCGGGCAAAATCCAGGACATCATAGACAATCCGTTCCATCCTGTGGGCCTCGTCCAGGATTACCGGCAGGTAGCTGTTACAGTCACCCTTGCCCTTTGCCAGCCTCTCGAGCAGGCCTGTCATGCTCATCAGAGGGTTCTTCAGGTCGTGCACAATACCTGAGGTAATTCGGCCAAGGGAGGTGATGAACCTGTTCCTGTCAAGCTCCTCTTTTATCTGTCTCTCCCTGTCCACGAAGTAGCCGGCTCCCAGTACGAACAGCAGGTACAGCAGCAGCTCCACGAGCCTTGCCGCCTCCTCCCCCCAGTCTGTACCCCATGTGAGAAATATGTATGGCACGTAGAAGGCGAGTATGACCCCGAGACACATCAGTGCCCCTCTGGTTCCAAACCTGAGCACGGAGATGAATATGGGAAAGTAGTACAGCTCCCTGTAGAGTTCATGAAGATGGGAGTTCCTGTCGCTGGTGTACTGCAGAACAGCTATCGCTACTACAGAGATGATAATCACCCAGAAGAGCTTCTGACGTATGGGAGGTTTTGGGTCTGAGTTTCTGTTCAGGAATGATGTGAACAATTTCACTATGGCTAACCCTCATGGATAAAGAAGGGAGTAAAGTCTGTCCCACACCACAGATAGCTGTGCGGTGTTTTTTTAGTGCGGCAAATCTGTCAATTGCAATGTTCCGGTCTCTGTGATGATTTTAAAACGTGTTGCCACATACGGTCATGAAAAGATGGTTTGTGTTGTTGTGTGCATGATAGCCGCAGGAGGAGTATTGTCCCTTGTCAGCCGTACCATACTGCACTACAGGACACCTGAAATGCGGAAGAATAGGCAATGGCTCATGCCATATGGGTGGCATGTACCTGCAATCGGACAATCACATGACCTATGAGGCCTTGCGGTATGTGCTATGGCCAATGTCATGCTTTCCTGTGCCTGTGATGACCCAGAGCAATATGCCTGCCGTCATGAAGCAGAAACTCAGGAGCTGCCCCATTGTAAGCCAGCCATCAAATATGAATCCCAGTTGCGGGTCAGGTTCCCTGAAAAATTCCACTATCACTCTGCATGTTGAGTATCCTATGAGAAACAGAGCAGTTTTTCTGCCATAGGGCCACTGTTTTTTCCGTAAGGGCCACAGTATGCCAAAGAGTACAACCCCTTCCAGCATGGCCTCGTAGAGTTGTGACGGGTGTCTTGGAATGTTGCCTCCCTGTGGAAAAATCATTGCCCACGGCACGTCTGAGGGGCGTCCGTACAGTTCTCCATTTATGAAGTTGCCAATCCTCCCAAGACCGAGGCCTATTGGTGCAGTCACAATAAACCGGTCAGCCCACATAAAAAAATTCAGGTTGTATCTTTTGCAGTATATTAACCCGGCCATGAGTGCACCCAGGGTTCCGCCATGAAAGGACATGCCACCGTGCCACGTGGCAAATATTTCAAGAGGATGTTGTATGAAGTAGGCGAGGTTGTAGAACAGGACGTAGCCAAGCCTGCCCCCCACCACGACACCTATCACAAGATAGAACATGAGGCCATCCAGGTGCTGTATCTCTGTTTCTATCAAATGGCGGCTGCGGGAGACTGCTGCCCGGTTGTCTCCCTTGTAGGTTTCTGCTATCTGCTTTTTTACAAGGAGATAGGCAGACGCAAAACCTATCAGGTACATAAGGCCATACCAGCGTATGGATAGTGGCCCTACGTGAACAATTACCGGGTCTATTTTGGGAAAAGCGATCATACGCCCTTTATTTTTTCCCCTTGCCGTCCTTTATGGATACAACCCTTGTTCCACCGGGAGATGGTGGCTTGTCTGGATCATGGTCCTGTTCAGGTTTGGCTGGAAGGCTCCTGTCCTGATGTGCCATAATACTCTCTATCAGGTTGGTGTACTGCCTTGAGAGGGCAGGGTGGAGGTCTGATTCAAGGATGAAGCATGAAACCCGGCTCCTTTGCACCCTGATAGAGGAGGTGGTCATGGCAGTGACCACATGGGGGCGGACCACAGGGCCGGTTTTCTGGTCATAAATGACTGCACAGGGGAAGTAAAGGTCAAAGAATGCCGCCTTCTCAAGGGCAAACAGGACTGTCTCTGTTTGACGGTTGTAGCGTATCTCTCCCAGTATAAAGCCGAGACCCGCAGCCTCTATCAGTACCAGTTCTTTGGCATTCTGGCGTAATTTCATCTCTTAACCTCTTCCTGAATTGAGTGATTCCCAAGTCTGCCTGATATGCAAGGCGGAGGATACGCAGACAGAATGATTTGAAACGCTAAATTCAGGTCCTTTTGTTATTGTCAATATTGTGCAATGGCCCCGTTCGGACACATCCACATATAGATATAGGAAGGGGCTGACATACTGCCCTGTCCTGCAGGCATGTTCAAGCTTATCTGCCGGTTCTGCCATTTCCACATTTTGAAGAGGGTCTCCTCTTTCTGCTTCTTCTCCTTCTCCCCCTCTTGCGGACATGTTTTTTTTCAGATTCCTTCAGGTGTGGATCGCTGCTGATCACCGGCTGTCCGGTCGCGATCCTTGCCGCATTGTACATGGTGACAGCATCCTTGAATGTCAGTTTTGACCACACCCGTTTGGGCCAGTTGCCCCGTTCGGCACACAGGGATATGGGCCATTGGCTTGCGAGTATCTGCGCCGTCTGGTCTGCCACTATGTTGCGAAAGTCATAAGGCGCAAAGATGTCAGATAGTATCCCTCTCACTTCATAGGTGGGCCAGCGTATCTTTCTCCCTTTGAGTTCATGCCACTCAGGCATGTGGTGCAGTGCAGGATATGCAAGGAGAGAGAGCTGTAGTGCCTCGTTTACATTTTTATGGCGTGCGACCAGCATGTCAAGCTGCTCCATCATTTTAATTATCATGTCCCGCACGGGCCTTGCGTCAGGGCCTGATAGGAGACGGGCGTAGCCGGGAAATACGGCGCCAAACAGCCCGCTGTCCAGCATCAGCTCAACCCATTTGGCACTGACACCTGATTGCAGGTCCTTTAGCCACTCATCTCTTACCCTGGGAATGGCGCACAGCCTGATGGTGGAGGCGTTGGCCGTGATTGCCCTCCACGTCACGGGTTCTATGACAAAGCCGGTTCTTGCGGCGTGGCGGACGGCACGCATCATGCGTACAGGGTCTCTGAGAAATCGTCTCTCAGGGTCTCCTATGGCACGTACGATACCGTTTTTCAGGTCTGTCATGCCGCCTACATAGTCAATGATGCTGAAGTTCGCGATGTTGTAGAACAGGCCGTTTATGGTGAGGTCCCGTCGTGAGGCGTCTTCCCTGGGGCTACCGAATATGTCGTTATTGGACAGTTCCTCCCTTGCGGCCTCCCTGTCGTCATAGTCTGTCTGTTTCCTGAATGTGGACACCTCTATGATCTTTCCGCCCCTGAAATATACGTGAACGAGCCTGAAGCGTTTCCCTATGATACGACTGTGACGGAATATCTTTCTGATCTGTTCGGGGCGGGCGTTTGTTCCAACATCAAAGTCCTTTGGCCGTTTCTTCAGCAGCATATCCCGCACGCTTCCTCCAACGAGATAGGCTATGAAACCTGCGTCTTTCAGACGGTAAAGGACCTTGAGGGCCTCCCTGTCAATGAATTTGCGGCTGATGTTGTGGTCTGGGCGGAGGATTATGTGATTCTGTTCGGCCAGCGAGTCGAAGAGGGGCTTCTGAACTGCGGGCCAGGGATTCTTGTCCTCCTTCATGAAGAAGGGGACATCTTTCCTGTTTTTTTTGCCCTGGGGGTATCTGCCCTTGTTGTTTGATGTTTCGGATCTGCTAATTTTCATGACTCAGAGTGCTGCACTGGTTCCGGAATTTGGCATGGAGGTTGTTTTAAGGTGTCAGGGCTTCATCTGTGGTGCGCAAATGGGGATGTTTCAGGATTTTTTCTTGAAGCTGGCCGCGTCTATCCCGTATTTCTTGATCTTGTAGTTGATTATCCTGAGACTGGTGTCAAGCTGTTTTGCCGCCTTGGTCTGATTTCCGCCTGTCTCGGAAAGGGCTTCCACAATAAGCTCTTTTTCAAAATGTGCAACCATTTCAGTAAGGGATTTTCTGGCATTTCCCACTTCCTGGTCAGAGATGTCGTGGAACTGTAGGGACGGAGGCAGGTGATGGATGCGAAGTACGTCTTCGTCGCATATGAGAACTGCCCGTTCGATGCAGTTCTGCAGTTCCCTCACGTTTCCAGGCCATTGAAACTGCAGCAGTGCGTCAATGGCAGGTTGTGATATTCGTATTATCCGTTTGTTGTTTTCCCTGGCAAACTTGTTCATGAAATGTTCGGCAAGAAGCGGGATGTCGGTCCGGCGTTCCCTCAGGGGGGGGATATATACAGGAAAGACGTTCAGCCTGTAGTAGAGGTCTTCCCTGAATTGGCCTGCCTCCATTGCCTCTTCAAGGTTTCTGTTGGTGGCGGCAATGATGCGCACGTCAGCCTTTACCGAACGGGTAGCACCAAGTGGCTGGAACTCCCGGTCCTGAATGACGTTGAGCAGTTTGACCTGGACATGGTGGGGCAGCTCTCCGATCTCGTCAAGGAATATGGTACCCCCTTTTGCCTGTTCAAACCTGCCGCTCTTTCTGGAAGCAGCGCCTGTAAATGCACCTCTTTCGTGGCCGAACAGCTCACTTTCTATGAGGGATTCAGGGATGGCCGAGCAGTTTACCATGACGAACGGCCCTTTTCTGCGCTTGCAGTTGAAGTGGATAGCCTTGGCTATGAGGGATTTTCCAGTGCCGCTTTCGCCTCTGAGGAGCACTGTGGCATTGCTCTCAGCCACACGCAGCACCATGTTGAAGACCTCCTGCATCCTGCTGGATTTTCCTATGATGTTCTTGAGTTCATACTTTTCGGTAAGTGCGCGTTTGAGCGTCTGATTTTCCTGTAGCAGGGCCTCTTTTTCGGCATTGGCAGCCTGGAGCCTTACCACTGACTGGGATATGAGGCTGCTGATCACTGTCAGCAACTGGAGGTCGTCCTCTATGGAATTCTTGCCCCTGAAAAGTTTGTCAACGCTCAGTGCCCCAATGGTGTCTTTCCCATTCTTTATGGGGACGCATATGAAACCCATGTCCGTGCCCTGTTTCCCCCGGCTCCTGGTCCTGTTGAGGAATCGTGGATCCTCGGCGATTTTGGGCACCACGAGGGGCTCTCCTGTTGAGACCACCCTGCCGGTTATACCCTCGCCAAGCCGGTACCTGCCACGCCTTCGCGCTTCTGCCGTGAGGCCGTGGGCTATCTCGATCTGCAGCTCAGTAGATCCTGGTTTGAGAATGGTTACCGTGCCTTTTCTCATGTCCATGCGTGCTGCCAGTATCTCCATTACCTCCTTGAGTGCGGATTTGAGGTTAAGGGTGGCAGACAGCGCACGGGTTACCTCATAGAGGCATGTCAGGACCTCTACGTCGCGTGAAATGGGATGATGGGGGAGGTTCATGGACAGGTTGCCATCCAGGGTATCTCCCGTAGCCTTGTGTGTGGTGGGTTCTGTATCACTCATCTTTGAACTCAGGCTGATTTTCAGCTCGATGCAGGAACTCTTCAGATATATCCGACTTATAAGACGTGTTTTAAGGGAAAATTCAATCCTGTAGTAATGCCTGGTCTACCGAGTGGGGCAACCCCTGTCCTGTTTGTGGCCGGAGAGTGCCAATGTCCTGTGTGTCCCATGCCTTGCCCCTTGAGCAAATCTGACAGTTACAGAATTGTCGTGAAAATACATATCAGTGGTGTGAAACAACCAGGGAATGTCAATGTCCCTGGTTGAATTTGATTTTTATGCACTTTTTGTAAAATCTATCCGGCACATTTTTGTAGATTTGGTTGAATTGTGTAACTGGCAGATATGTTCCCCTGCCCCTACCGGTGTGTCACGAAGGGTTTGGGAAAGGGTAATATGCCGTCTTCTCTATGTTCTGTATGCAGATTCAGATTTTGTGCGCCTGTGAACAGTGGTAAGTGTGTAGACAGGATACAAAAATGTTACAATTTTGCAATAGGTTTATGTAGAAAAATTCCAAAAAGGTATGGTTGTGGGGCTGGCATTCGGGGAAACTGTACTTTGGACTGCCGGCCATGCCACGGTCCCGTGTATTTACCAGGGAGCCGTGGCATGTGTTGGAAATGTACTGAGTGTCTGTTGTTTGGACAAGGCAGGCGTATGGGCAGAGGCTATGCCTGGACGTTTTTCTCATATGGCCATGCCACAATACCGCCATCCAAAATACTTATGAGGTTACTGTCAAAACCTGCTCCCTCCAGCATTTTTGCCGCCTCATATCCCCTGAGAGATATCTTGCAGAAACATACTATCTCCTTGTCTTTTGGCAGTTCTGCCGCCCTCTCTCTCACCTTGCCAAGGGGGATGTGTACTACCTGTTTGTAGGGAAGGCTCATCATCTCCAGTTCTTTTGGCGTACGGACATCGAGCAGGACCATGTCTTCATCCCTGTCTATCTTTTCCTTGAGCTCAGCAGGTGTATATGCCCTTATCAGCCTGTCGCGTTTGTTCTGAACCACATGGGCTGCGGTGATGAGGTTGTCAATGGCCGGAGAAAATGGAGGGGCATATGCCATGTCCGTATCTGCGAGGTCGTCGATGGTGCCGTTCATCTTCAGCAGGGCCGCCATGGTGTCAACCCTTGACAGTACTTCGCCGGGGCCCATGACCTGAAGGCCAAGCAGCCTGCCTGAATATGCCTCTGCAACAAGTTTCATGTGGATTGGCTTTGAATCTGCCATGTAGTGGGGACGGTCTGGGCCAGGGGTAAGGGCCGTAATCACATTGAGACCGGCAGCCCTGGCATCACGTTCGGTAAGCCCTGTACGCGCCACATTGAACCCCATGATCCTGCATACACCTGTGCCGCACACGCCAGAGAAGGTGCTGTTCCAGCCACAGAGATTGTTTCCTATGACCCTGCCGTGCTTGTTGGCAGTGGAACCCATGGGCGCATACATGGGAGTGCCTGTGACGATGTTGTAGGATTCCACGCAGTCTCCACCTGCATATATGTCCGGGTCAGAGGTGCGCATGTGTGCATCCACCTTTATGCCCATCCTGCCTGTTTCAAGGCCGGCTGCCTGGGCAAGTTCTGTTACGGGCCTGAACCCAATGGCCAGGATAACCAGATCAGCGTCTATGGTGGTCTTCTCGGTCTTTACCTTTGCAACCCTGCCGTTATCATCAGCTTCAAAGGCCTCCACTCCGTCATTGCAGTGCAGAATCACTCCCTTGGATTTCAGGTGGCCCATGAGCGGTATGGCCATCTCCTCATCGAGGAGTGCAGGCAGGACAAATGGCAGTTTTTCCACGATGTGGACCTCAAATCCCGCCTTTATAAGTGGCTCCACGCATTCCAGGCCAATTAGGCCAGCCCCGATAATGACTGCCCTTTTTCCCCTGGCGCCTTCCATGGCCGTCTTGATGGCGGTTCCATCGTCCATGGTCTTGAGGCAGTGAATACCTTCGAGGTCAATTCCTGTAATAGGTGGACGTACAGGCGAGCTTCCTGTTGCAATAACCAGCTTGTCATAGGGGATATCTTCTGTTTTTCCGGTTTCAAGCCCTTTTACAGTAACTGTTTTTGCGTTACGATTAATTGAAATGGCCTCTGTGTTTGTGCGTACATCAACACCCTTGACGGCCTTGAAGAAGCCAACGTCCCGTGGGATACCTACCGGAGTGGAGGTTAACTCTTTTACGTCCTTGATCTCACCTTCGAGATAGAACGGCAGGCCGCATGCCCCGTAAGAGATATCTTTCCCCCTCTCAATTAAAGTTATCTCTGCTCCGGGGTCCAGCCTCCTGGCCCTTGCAGCCGCCTTTGGGCCACATGCCACCCCACCTATCACAAGAATTTTTCTGGCCATGATATAATTCCTCGCTTGATAATTATTAAGTGATTAACGGTATTTTGGTTTTGACGATCCAAGCATACGCTCAAAAAAATATGTTGACAACTCCTTTAACCAGTCCTAATTTTTAATTTAATTCAAAAACCGTTTTTTTGCAAAAGACAATGTAAGAAAATATGACCCCCTCATGTTCATTTTTGAATTATGGGAAAATAATCAAGAATAGAGGATAAAAATTATGAAAGTTGCAGTAAGTGCTCAGGGCACAGAGAAAAGTTCTCCAGTTGACCCCAGGTTCGGACGGGCCCCATGGTTCGTTATTCTGGATTCAGAGACAGGGGATATCGTTCAGGTAATAGACAACAGGGCTGCCCAGGATGCGGCCCACGGGGCAGGCATCAACGCGGCAACAGTGGTAGGAGAGTCTGGAGTCGAGGTGGTGCTCACCGGCAGGGTAGGCCCAAAGGCATTTGTCGTGTTGGATGCTGCAGGAATAAAGGTGGTATCCAATGTGGAGGGCACTGTGGAAGACGCATTCGAAAAGTTCCGTTCAGGCAATGTGAAGCATGATGCAGGGCCTACCGCAGATGGCCATGTGCCCATGGAGTCGAAGATGGCTGGTTCGGGTGCTGGAATGGCCGGGGCTGGAGGCCGTGGAATGTGTGGCGGTGCCGGTATGGGCAGAGGCGGTGGCGCCGGTATGGGCGGTGGAGGCAGAGGACGTGGTGGTTGCGGCTGTGGCGGCCGCGGAAGAAGGTGAGTCCATGAAGATTGCCATAGCAAGCGGCAAGGGCGGTACGGGCAAGACCACTGTGGCTGTGAGCCTTGCCCTGACCGCAGCCCACATGGATATCGGGCATGTGCAGTACCTTGACTGTGACGTGGAGGAGCCCAACGGGCACATATTCCTCAGGCCTGAGATAACCTCGAGCCGTGAGTTCAGCCTTGAGATCCCTGTGGTAAACGAGGACAGGTGCACCTACTGCGGGAAGTGCAGGGAGATATGCCGTTTCAATGCCATAACAGTACTTGGGAAGACCATCATGGCATTTTCTGAGCTGTGTCACTCCTGCGGGGGCTGTTTCCTGGTGTGTCCTGAAGAGGGGGCACTGACCTCTGGCTCGCGTACCATTGGTGTGGTGGAGAAGGGACATTCAGATAGTCTCCACTTCGTGCACGGGAGACTCCGTGTAGGTGAGGCAATGGCCCCGCCACTCATTGAGGCGGTCAAGGATGAGATGGAGGATGATCCGGACTCTATTGTCGTCCTGGATGCCCCTCCTGGCACGTCATGTCCGGTGATAGCCACTGTCAAGGACGCGGATTATACAGTGCTGGTTACAGAGCCCACACCGTTTGGGCTGAATGATCTCAAACTTGCGGTTGGCATGCTCAGAAAGCTTCAACGTCCCTTTGGGGTCATCATAAACCGGGCAGGCCTGGGGTTTGACGATCTGGAACAGTGGTGTCATGAGGAAGATATAGACATTATGTGGAAGATCCCGTTTTCCAGAAAGATTGCCGAGGGTTATGCGTCCGGCATCCCCCTTGTCGATACCATCCCGGGGTTGAGGGATTCGTTTGCCACCATCCTGCAGACAATTCAAGGGAGGGTATCATGAAGGAGATATTGATTCTCAGTGGCAAGGGCGGTACAGGCAAGACCTCTGTTGCAGGGTCAATTGCTGCACTTGCCGACAGGAAGGTCCTGGCGGACTGTGATGTTGATGCCGCAGATCTCCATCTTATCCTATCTCCTGAAGTTCAGGAGGAGCATGAATTCGTCTCCGGAGTTAAGGCACGCGTTAACGCCTCTTTGTGCACAGGGTGCGGCACCTGTGTGGATATATGCCGTTTCAATGCCATAACCCTGGAAGATACTGCTTCTGTTGATCCCCTTGCCTGTGAAGGATGTGGGGTGTGCGCGCATTTTTGTCCTGAAGAGGCCATAGAACTGGAAGACAACATGTGCGGCTGGTGGTATCGGTCGGAAACCCCCTACGGCCCAATGATCCATGCCCGTCTCGATATAGGTGAGGAGAATTCCGGAAAGCTTGTTGCACTGGTAAAGCGTGAGGCAAGAAATCTTGCAGAACAGCTTGACAAAGAGTGGATTGTAGTGGATGGTCCACCTGGCATAGGCTGCCCGGTAATCGCCTCCATGTCAGGGGCTGATCTGGTCCTGGTGGTTACCGAACCCACCGCATCAGGTCTGCACGATCTTCAGCGTGTTGCGGACCTTGCTGCTCATTTCAAGGTCCTTGCCTGTGTGTGCATCAACAAGTGGGACCTCAACAGGGAAATGGCGGAAAAGATTAGAGATGCCTGCAACGAGAGGGGTATGGAGGTTGTTGGCATGATTCCCTTTGATGAGTCAATGGTAGAGAGTGTTGTACAGGGTAAACCTGCAATAGCAGGGCCGGACGGACCTGCGGTGCAGGCCCTGAGGGATGTGTGGGAGCGGGTGCAGAACCAGCTCGGTGGATAGAGCAGCCTGAGAGTGTGGCAGCGGTCTTTTAAGGCCATGTGTTGCACGATATGTCCAAGTAAAAAAATATCCCTGCCCATCACGTAAATAGTCTTGGGATGGGGGAAGGTAAATAATACTCATATCCGGAGGACGAGAATTTTGGCAGCTCAAAAGGAAAATCCCACAGCAAGTAATCCTGTCCTGTCACAGCAGGATGAGAAGATCAAGAAGCAGTTAGGCAAGATCGAACACAAGATAATGGTAATGAGCGGCAAGGGAGGCGTTGGCAAGAGTACGGTCTCTATCAATCTTGCCATAGGGCTCTCACTTCAGAACTTTTACGTAGGCCTGCTCGATGTGGATCTCCATGGTCCCAACGTACCCAAGATGCTGGGAGTGGAGCGTGGTGAACTTCAGAAGAGGCCAGATGGTACCGTAGGACCGGTCTACTACTCTCCAAATCTGAAGTTCATGTCAGTGGAGCCCCTGCTTCCTGACAAGGATTCAGCCGTCATGTGGCGTGGACCGCTCAAGATGTCGGCCATCAGGCAGTTTATTTATGACATCGAGTGGGGTGAACTCGACTACCTCATCATAGATGCCCCTCCTGGCACTGGCGACGAGCAGATGACAGTGGCCCAGACCATTCCGGATGCGTTTGCCGTTGTGGTAACCACGCCCCAGGAGGTATCCCTGCTTGATGTTAAAAAGTCCCTGAATTTCTGCAAGCAGGTAGGCATGCCGGTGATAGGGATTGTAGAAAACATGAGTGGCATGATCTGTCCCCACTGTGGCAAGGCAATAGACGTGTTCAAGCGTGGTGGTGGACAGAGACTTGCCGAAGAGACCGGTATCCCGTTTCTGGGGCGTGTGCCAGTTGATCCCAGGATCGTTACCACAGGGGATGCTGGAAAGCCGGTCATGGCAACCTATCCAAACAGCCTCACCGCAGAGGCCTTTGAGAATATTTGTCAGAACGTAATAAATTCAACCCAGATGTTTGCCGCAAAACGCGCGGAAGAGCAGGCGGCAAAGGAGGAACAGGAGTCATGAAGATAGCAATACCAGTAGAGAACGGGGCGCTGTGTACCCATTTTGGACACGCCCCTCAGTTTGCATTTGTGAATGTGGAAGACGGCAAGGTGGCATCAACCTCTGTGGAGGTTCCCCCGCCGCATGAACCGGGTGTTCTGCCCCGTTGGCTCCATGAGAAGGGAGTAACCCATCTGCTCTGTGGCGGTATTGGCGGAGGGGCAGTCAACATACTGCAGGATGCGGGTATCCAGGTGGTGGCAGGCCTACAGGCCGGAGACCCTGCTGTGCTGGTAGAAGATTTCTTGGCCGGCAAGATTCAGGGAGTTACAGGTGCCACATGCACAGGTCATGGCGAGGGCCATGGCCATGGCGGAAGTCATGCCTGTGGAGGTACCTGTGCCCATTAGGCAATGTATTTCCCAGGTTGGATAACCAGGTATTTTTGCAGTGATGCTGCAGTACCCTTGTATGGCGGATGGTGCTTTTTCTCATGATCCCGAAGCTCATCAGTTGCTATGAGTTGTTAATGACATATTTGCTCGCGATCACGACCATGAGAAAAAAGCACCATCCGCCCCTGTCAATTGGTTCTTCCTGAATTGATTGCTTCAAATCATGTGAAATCTTGTTTTATCTTTAATTCCAGCTAATTAATGCTGTTTTTTTTGTAAAATTACCCGTCACCCAACGGGTTTGCTGTAACTGTTTTGCTTTCTACATAATTTGAAACCGCTGCGGGATTCCCAGTTTCGCATGATCTGCTGCGTCGGAGTCTTTGTTTTTCTCTCGGATACTTGAAGTACGGGGAGTGCGTCTGCTTAGCCTCCGCCTTGCATCTCATGCAACTCTGGGAATCGCTCAATTCAGGTTCTATATTTCAGGTGTACTGTAGATGATGGACGCTACCACTTTACCATACTTAGGGTACAGGTTGGTTCCTGTACCCTTCTTTTTGGTTATTGGCTTCTATGGAATGTTTGTTCACAGTGGTAGCTGAAGACTTGTTCATGCACTTGTTTAGATGATGATGAAAGGAGGAGTTTCATGCCAATTTACGAGTACAGATGTGATGAGTGTGGCAAGGTGACAGAGGTCCTGATTTTTTCATCTACTGACAATGAGGTCACATGTCCGCAGTGCGGTTCATCCCAAATGACCAAGCTTATGTCTGCCACCTCTTCCATGACAGGGCAACCGGGCCATCATCTGCCAGGGCCGGGTGACACGGCCTGTTGTGGTTCCAGACCTGGAGAGGCCCAGGGTTGCGCCGGGCCTGGATCGTGCTGTGGCCGGGCCTGATACCTGATGGTACTCCGCAGCGACAGTCGTTGTCTGGAGCAGCTCTACGCACAGTACAACCGGCGCCATTTCGTTCACCCCGATCCCCTTGAATTTCTCTATGACTACCCTGAACTCAGGGACAGGGAAGTGGTGGGGTTAATTGCCTCCTGTCTTGCCTATGGCCGTGTCAGGCAAATTCTGAAGAGTCTGGGGCAGGTATTGGCGCTGTTGGGAGACCGTCCTGCCGATTTTATACTTGGTGTTTCGAAAAGTGAGTTGCAGGCCCTGTTTTCCGGGTTCAAGCACAGATTTACCACAGGAGGGCATTTGGCTGCACTGCTGCATGGCGCGAGTTTGGTAATCAAGGATTTTGGCTCCCTTGAAAATTGCCTCGTGGATTCATATCTGCACCATGATGAAAGTATCATCCCGGCCCTGTCTGCCTTTGTGAGAAAGATTCGTCAGGCAGGCGGGTTGGATAACACCTTTCTGTTGCCAGATCCTGAAAAGGGTAGCGCATGCAAACGGCTCTTCCTTTATCTGAGGTGGATGGTCAGATCAGATGAGGTAGACCCTGGAGGCTGGAGTGGCATTCCTGCGTCAGCACTTCTGGTTCCATTGGATACCCATATGTATTACATATGCAGTAATATGGGATTTACCAGCAGAAAACAGCCAGATCTGAAGACTGCTATTGAAATTACAGAGCGTTTTCAGGCTATTAATGCATGTGATCCTGTCAAGTATGACTTTGTCCTGACCCGTTTTGGAATAAGGGAGGAGCTTGACAGAAATTCTCTCACCTATCTTCTTCCATCCCGGCCACTTTTATGATACAAGTGGCCCACTGTTCGTGGGGTACAGGCGGTCCTTTGTAGAGTGCATGCTATCTAATGCGCATTTGAGAGGTGCATGGTGCAGGGGAGGACATGGACCTGGCTTTTCGTTCTACATGCGTGGCTCTTTGCCATGTATACAGATGTTTTCGCATAACAAATTCCGGGTGTGTTATATTAAGGAGCTGAAATGAAAGAGATCGATATAACTCGTGGTATTATAGAGAACCATGTTGCTGATTTGATGGAATCACTCAACAGTGATGTGGTTATCGTAGGGGCAGGGCCTTCCGGGCTTGTGGCAGGGGGGTATCTTGCGGAGCTTGGCATAAATGTAACCATACTCGAAAAGAGACTATCTCCTGGTGGTGGAATCTGGGGCGGTGGAATGGGTTACAAGTATGTGATCATTCAGGATGAGGCAAGAGGGGTACTCGATGACTTTGATATCCCCTCCAAGCCGTTTGAGAACAACCTCTTTGCAGTGGATTCCATAGCACTTGCCTCTGGCCTGATATTCGGTGCTGCAAGCAGGGGTGCCAAGATATTTAATCTCGTGGTGGTGGAAGACCTGCTGGTTAGAGAGGGCAGGGTTCAGGGCGTGGTGGTGAACAATACCTTTGCCATAACCAACCACTTCCCAATTGATCCTATAACTCTCGAGGCCAAGGCAGTAGTAGATGCAACAGGGCATGATCACGACATCGTCCGTACCTTTTCAAACAAGAATGATGTTGCCCTGAATACCCCGGGAGGCAAGCCCATTGGCGAGCGTTCCATGTTTGCTGAACCGGCGGAGGATGCAGTGGTCACAAACACCACCGAAGTCTATCCTGGTCTGTATGTCTGCGGGATGTCAACGGCGGCCGTTTACGGAGGATACCGGATGGGGCCGATCTTCGGCGGTATGCTGTTATCTGGAAAGAAGCTTGCGCATATGCTGGCCGAGGCGTGTGGAAAGTAGGGTATTGGTGGCATGATGGGGCAGGCAGGAGCGTCTGCCCTTTAGAAGTTTTCCATGCCCCACATCTCCGGGGTGAATCTTACTATTCTGTTTCTACCCTTTTCCTTGGCATTATAAAGGGCAACGTCAGCAAATTTTATGGCCTCCCATATGATATCTGTATCATTTGGAAATTCACTTATACCAATGCTGATGGTCTTGTTGAATTTTCCGCCTGGGAAATGGAACTGATACTCTTCCACTGTCTTCCTGATCCGTTCTGCCACTTTTTCAGCAAGCCCTGATTCACAATTTACCAGCAATACCAGAAATTCTTCACCGCCAAAGCGGATGGTAAGATCGGATTCCCTTGCCTGTTGTTTGATCAATTTGGCAAGCTGCATCAGAACCATGTCTCCTGTGTCATGGCCATACTGGTCGTTTACCTGTTTGAAGTAATCAAGATCGCACATGAGTATCCCCAGAGTGGTTTCCATACGTTTGCTCTGGGCTACTATGGAGTTCAGGTGCATCTCGAGATAACGCCGGTTGAACAGTCCTGTCAGAGGGTCCTTGGTGGCATTTTCTGTAAGGGTCTGGGCAAGGAGTTTTGCCTTTATTACAGGCATTGCCTCCATGAGATAGAATTTGGCCTCCATTACCGCATTTTTAAACGCCTCTTCCCGTTCGCGGTTGTTCACGTATGGAAACAGGAATTGGATCACTCCAAGGGTCTCTCCACCAACATTCATGGGGATGCACGCGTGGGTCAGGGCGTCAGGCCAGGAGAATATGGGGCATATACCTTCATCCTGGAAGGATGTTATGAAGCTGCCGGTACGGCTTGCGCGACACTTGTCGCATGTAATGTCTACCTCCTTGAGCTGGCTTTCAAGCTCCGGGGGCTCCACATAGACAGGAAGCATCTTTTCGTCGCTCTTGCGAGTCTCGTATATGACAAATATTTTCAGGCCTATCTGGCGGTTGAATACCTGGCCAAGTCTGCGATAGACCTCTGAGGCGGTTTCATCGCTTTCGATAGTGCGTCTGAAGTGGAATATGTTCTTCATGTGCAGCAACAGTTTGTTGGTGGCCTCTGCCACCTGGCCGATTTCATCCTTGCCGATTACGGGTATCTTGTCCACGCATTGACAACTTCCATTACTCATGGCAGATGACTTGATACTTTCGAGACTGCTGGCCATTAGGCGCAGAGGCCCTACCAGCAGGGAGGCCCAGGTATAGCTTGCCGCTATGAGCACCAGCATGACGAGAGATATGATGAGTATGCCGATCTTGGAGTTCCATTCTGTCCGGTTGTTTATGGTCTCCACGGTTTTCTGAATATATGAGGTGGTGGTCTCAAGGATATTTGAGGAGAGTTGTTCTATGTTGTGGAGGTTGTACTCCAGTTCTGCTACGTGTTGCAGAATGAGTGTGTGTTCTGTATCGTTATCGTCTGTTTCTTTTGTGTTGTACTCCCGTATGAATTTCAGATGGGTATTTACATTGTCCAGTGCATTTTTCAGGGAGACCGTCAAGGCCGAACTTAGATTGCTTAGTGGCCGTGTGGGAAGGTCGGGGACTTCGCAGCACCCCCCTGTGTGGCCGTTTTGGATGGCGGTAATGAGTTCACACAGCCTTTCAAAGTGCGCGTTGGCATTTTTGATTGCCATTTCCCTCTCTACTGGCGAACTCTTTTCAGCGCTGAACAGCTTTATATCGTGCCTGATGACATCTATGTGGGATACCAGCGTTTGTGATACATTGAACATGCAGGTCTGGATGGTTTTGATCCTGTCCAGGTCATGGCTGATGGATTTGATTACAGTGACGTAGTAGACGCCGATGATGATGTATCCTGTTACGCAGAACATCAGCATCATGGTGATTTTCGTGAAGATTGGCAGGTCAAGGAATATCTGCCAAAGGTCGCGAGTGATTTTTTTGAGCCTTGTCCATACCTTGCTGATATAGGCTTTTAGTTTGGCCACTGGGCTGCTCCTGGTCTGTTTTTTATGATAGGCGTGTATTTTCCATCGATTTACTTATCGGCACTGATATAATATCTTTTAAATTCTTGAACGTATTTGTCTTTAATGTGTAACTTTCAAAAAGTTAGTCTGTTTAGTAACTTGGCTGTTCGTATCATTAAATTTCTGTTGCAACCTAAAAAAATTTTTGTGTATTCAAATAACTGATCACTACTGAAAATCATCTGCATCAAACTGAATCATGAGGTTAATTCATGGATAAAAAGGCCACTTTTTCTATCTGGTACTATGTTTCAATCTTTGCCTTGGTGCTCCTGCTGGAGACTCTGTTTTTTTCTGGTTATGCCGCAAAGGAGATCGATTACAGCGAATTCAGGAACCGTCTCGAACAAAACAAGATTGAGACAGTAGTCCTTACGAAGGACTACATCTACGGCACGTTCATGCCTGATAAACCCACTGCACATCATGTGCGGCCTGACAATCTCACCCCGCCTGTGAGACATACACCCTGGTATGTTAACCTTGACAAGCTGTTCGACTCCTTCAAGGCGGCAAGAAAGAAGGCCAAAGAGTTGAAACAGCTCCAGTTCATGGTGGTAAGGCTTGATGACAGGGGGCTTGTGGACAGACTGCAGGCACATGGTGTCAATTACCGCGGGCGGATAGAGTCCAATTTCCTTAAGAATTTTATCGAGAACTGGATACTTCCCCTTGGCTTCATGTTTGTCCTGTGGACCTTTCTGATGAAGAAGATGGGAGGTGGAGGACTGGGCGGACCTCTCAGTATCGGAAAGAACAAGGCAAAGCTCTATGAGGACAGCAGCGCCATTAATGTGCGCTTCAGTGATGTGGCCGGTGTTGACGAGGCGGTTGAAGAGACCAAGGAGATCGTTGATTTTCTGAAAAATCCACAGAAATACACCCGGCTTGGTGCCAAGTTGCCAAAGGGAGTGTTGCTGGTGGGGCCTCCAGGTACCGGTAAGACCCTGCTGGCCAAGGCTGTGGCAGGTGAGGCCGGCGTGGCATTCTATTCCATGGCAGGTTCAGACTTCGTGGAGATGTTTGTGGGGGTGGGGGCCGCAAGGGTGCGGGACCTTTTCAAGGAGGCCAGGGCAAAGGCCCCGTGCATAGTGTTTATCGATGAGATCGATGCCATGGGAAAGTCCAGGAGTGGCCCAGGTTCTCCTGTTGGTGGATATGATGAGCGGGAGAATACCCTGAATCAGATGCTGGTGGAGATGGATGGCTTTGATGGCAGTGCCGGTGTAATAATCATGGCCGCAACCAACAGGCCTGAGGTGCTTGACAAGGCCCTTCTGCGGCCGGGGCGTTTTGACCGCCAGATACTGGTTGATCAGCCTGACAGAAAGGGACGCCTCGCAATTTTCAAGGTCCATACCAGGAATATCATACTTGCAGATGATGTTGACCTTGAGGTCCTTGCTGCAGAGACTACAGGGTTCGTGGGGGCGGATATCGCAAATCTATGCAATGAGGCAGCGCTTCTTGCCTCTCGTGCAGGGCGTGAGGCAGTCACTATGGAGGATTTTCAGGATTCGTTCGAACGGGTAGTGGGCGGAATCGAAAGAAAGAGCAGGCGGCTAAATGAGAAAGACAGGCAGAGGGTCGCCTGGCATGAGGCAGGACATGCAGTGGTTGGGTGGTTCACGCCTGGTGCAGATCCGGTTCAGAAGGTCTCCATAGTGCCAAGGGGACAGGGCGCTTTGGGATATACACTGCAGGCGCCAGAGGATGACCGGTATCTCATGTCCAAAAGCGAGCTTCTCGGAAGAGTAAAGGGCCTTCTCGGTGGAAGGGCGGCTGAGGAGATAAGATTCCAGGAGATATCCACTGGTGCATCAGATGACCTTGAAAAGGCGTGCGGAATCGTCCGTCAGATGCTTACTGTCTATGGTATGAGTGAAAAGTACCCCAATATTTCTCTTGTTGACAGGCAGGCAGGGGGCTTTCTTGGTGGCGTTCCTCAGAAGGCAGAACATTCCGATGATATGGAGAGGGAGTTGGATCGTGAGCTTAACGCGATTATCTCGGCCTGTTATGAGCAGAGCAAGGAACTGCTGAAGAAGAAAGAGGACAAGTTTGAGG
>Ga0256914_1001022_pt1 | contig 26647 bp, 29 predicted proteins | sample HulkmetaG_FD_191571 | JGI IMG/M metagenome (GOLD analysis project Ga0256914, IMG submission 191571) | Hydrothermal chimney microbial communities from Main Endeavour vent field at the Juan de Fuca Ridge, Pacific Ocean - Hulk | ecosystem: Environmental > Aquatic > Marine > Hydrothermal vents ... | reverse complement strand
CTACTCTCAAAAAAAACCGGCGTTTCCGACAAGTACGTGGACCAGGAAGCCATCAAACGCACCCTTGCAAAGCTGGATAAACAGGAAGCTCCAAATCCCAGGAAGGCGGATAAAGAGACACCTACATTTTGAGACAGATAAACTGGCCTTCCAGCAGGAAACACTATATGCCAAGTCTTTCCCTGATAATGCTGAGGGTCCTCTTTTCCGCATGCGGGAACCCCTGCCTTAGCGTCTTGAAATCCACCCATCTTGCCTCCTGAGCATCGTCACTTGCCTCAGGCTTACCGTTTAAATAGCTGGCCTCCATATAAATGATAACATAGTGAAACTTAAGCCCACCTTCCTGATCGTGATATATGGCATCTATGGCAGTAAATGGTCTACCAGCCTCAATGTTGATCCCCGTCTCCTCTCTGACCTCCCTTGCCGCAGCCTCCGCCAGTGTTTCTCCAAGCTCTACACTTCCTCCAGGAACGGTCCATGTCCCCTTTCTCGGTTCCTTTCCCCGTTTTATCAGCAGTACCTTATCACCCCTTGTGACCACAACAGCCACGGCTGGTATAGGAGATACGGGATACAGAGTTCTGTCATGCCCTTTTGTATTGTTGATACACATGCTATAAATGTAACCGCTATGGACAAAAAAGACAAAATCAAACTGGCATTGGTATGCGGTGGCAGATCTGCAGAACGGGATGTCTCCCTCGCAGGTGCCCGTGAGGTGCGCAAGGCGCTTGATACAGAAAAGTATCATGTCTCTGTCTACGATCCTGCCGACGGGGTGGAAGGCATTGTCAAAGATTCAGACAGGATTGATGTCGCCTTCATCCTGTTACACGGCAGGTATGGTGAAGATGGCACAATTCAGGGCCTTTTTGACATGCTTGACATTCCCTACCAGGGCAGTGGGGTCCTGGGGAGTGCCATTGCCATGGACAAGCACCTATCCAAGGTAGTCTACCGGTCTGAAGGGATTCCCACTCCTGACTGGGTAACACTTGACAGCATGGACGGTTTTGACCACACAGGGATTGTGGCAAGACTTGGCATGCCGCTCATGGTCAAGCCATGCGGTCAGGGCTCCAGTGTAGGTATGTCCGTGGTGGAAGAGACTGACGCCCTTGAAGCTGCTGTAATGGAGGCCTTCAGATGGGACAGCCGGGTTATCATAGAGGCATTTGCTGCCGGCAGGGAGATAACCGCCGGTGTTCTCGGAAACAGGGAACTCCAGGCTTTGCCCATCGTTGAGATCATCCCGGGAGATGGGTATGACTTCTTTGACAAGGAGGCAAAGTACAAGATAGGCGCAACAGAAGAGATATGTCCTGCAGACATCCCCGATGATATTACCAGCAGGGCCCAGACCTTGGGGCTTGCTGCTCACCGGGCCCTTCGACTGCGCGGATACAGCCGTACCGATATGATCCTTACCGACAATGGGGATTTGACAGTACTGGAGACCAATACCATACCAGGGATGACGCCCACCAGTCTCTTCCCTCAGGCAGCCAAGGCTGCAGGCCTTGATTTCAGCACCCTACTGGACAAACTCATCGGGCTTGCCCTTGAAAGACAGGGCCATACTACAGGACACCTGAAATACGAAAACGAGTGACAAAGACATATGGCGCCTTTCCTCATGGTTTTGGTTGCGGGCAAACAGATCATCAATCCAATACCTATGACTGATAAGCTTTACAAGTATGGGGGAAAACACCATCTAATGTAGAGGTATCCTGTACCATGGGACGAGATACAGCGAATGGCTGAAAATGGTTGCCAATCCTCTTTTAAGACAGTAATTTCCGCCTTGATGTTGCACCTGAACATGTCATTATTCAAACAGACCCAAACCATGAAATTGGCACACAAAACAACCCGTTTACATAACTTATGCGCTGTCCGGTAAACGTAACTGTTAACAAGGTTCTTTCCGGGTATTATCCTGCAACTGTCTGAAATGTACCTGCCTACAGGGTGCTGCAGATACAAGGCGGAGGGTATCCAGACGTACTGTTGTACTTCAAGTATCCGACAGGTAAGAGAAGACTCCGACGCAGCAGATCATATGAAAGAAGGAAACCCGCAGCGGTTTCAAATTATGTGGGCAACAAAACAGTTAGGGCAAACCCGTTGGGCCACGGATAATTCTACATGAAACGGCAGCAACATACTGTAATTAAAGGCAAATCAAGATTCTGCATGATTTAAAACCCTCAATTTAGATGTCATTAAATAAGTCATTGCAACTGATGAGCTCTAAAGGCATGAAAAAGAACACCATCAACTATACAACTATCCTGTAGCATGCCTAATCAGATGAGGTAGGAGATCAGGTCAAACTATGTCAGATTCAGATTTAATATCCGGCAAGGATGCTAACATTTCAAAACCGTGGGGCGGCAGATTTCAGGAGGCCACAGAGAAGGTAGTAGAGCAGTTCTCTGCCTCTGAACACTTTGACCGCAGGCTGTGCTTTCATGACATAGAGGGAAGCAAGGTCCACGCGTCCATGCTGGCAAGGCAGGGAATAATACCAGAGGAAGATGCAGAGGCCATCATACAGGGGCTGGACGAAATAAAGGCTGAGATAGAGGCGGGTTCTTTTGAATGGCGTCCTGAACTTGAGGATGTCCACATGAACATCGAGCGGGCGCTGTCCGAGAAGGTAGGGGCACCTGGCAAGAGGCTTCACACTGCGAGGAGCAGAAACGATCAGGTCGCAACAGACACACGTCTTTATGTTCGTGATGGCATTGACAGACTGGACACTCTGTTGCACAGCCTTCAGGAGGCCTTTTTATACCAGGCACACAGTCATTTTGACCTTATCATCCCGGGTTTTACACATCTTCAACATGCCCAGCCTGTCCTGTGGCCCCATCACTGGCTTGCCTACTTTGAGATGTTCAGACGTGACAGGCAGCGTCTATCAGACTGCAGGAAGAGGGTAAATATCTGTCCGCTTGGCAGTGCAGCCCTTGCTGGTACGGGTTTCCCAATTGATCGCGCATATGTGGCAAAACAGCTTGGCTTTGATGATATTTCTGAAAACAGCCTGGATGCAGTTGGGGATCGTGACTTTGTCATAGAGTTTCTTGCAGCACTCAGTCTCATAATGATGCATCTGAGCAGGCTCGCTGAAGAGCTGGTGCTCTGGTCTTCCCATGAATTCGGATTCATCAATCTCCCTGATGGTTACTGCACAGGCTCAAGTATAATGCCGCAGAAAAAGAATCCGGACGTACCTGAACTTGTAAGGGGAAAGACCGGCCGTGTATATGGCCATTTGATCAGCCTTCTGACCCTTATGAAGGGACTGCCGCTTGCGTATAACAGGGACCTTCAGGAGGACAAGGAGGCCCTGTTCGATGCAATGGATACGGTGGAGATGTCAGTGGGCGTAATGTCTGGCCTTGTGGCCAGGATCACGCCAAGGGTGGAACGGCTGAGCCGGTTGGTGAACACGGGCTTTCTCACTGCCACTGACCTGGCAGACTATCTCGTGGCAAAGGGGCTGCCGTTCAGGCAGGCTCACGAGATAGTGGGAAAGGCTGTGGCCCAGTGTCTGGCAAGGGGAGTGGAACTTACGGATCTCAGTGTTGACGAGCTTGCCGCCCTGCATCCCCTTATAGGCGAGGATGTAATGGATATCATAACCCCGAGAGGTTCAGTCGAGGCCAGGGCATGCCCGGGAGGAACAGGAAGCCGTGCAGTGCGTGAGGCACTGGAACAGGCAGAAACATGGCTTCGAGACAGGCTCAAAAGCAAAAAGACAGGGGCTTAAAACATGACAGAGGGGCAGGTTCAGAGATTTGGGTCAGATGACAGACCTGGTTGCACTACCTTCAATGCTCACAGTCCAAGGATACGTGTGTGCGCTGCCCTGTTTATTGCAATAACAGTTGCCTGCTGTTCAGGCTGTGGCAAGAAGCTGTTTCCTGTCCCCCCTGGAAAGCTCCGTCCCCAGACCATTGAGGACCTCAGGGCCAGGGTAATACCTGACGGTATAGAACTCTCCTGGTCTGTGCCAGTGAGAAACATGGATGGCAGTCCATTGGTGAGGATAAAATCGTTTGAACTCTTCAGGCAAGAGGTGCCCCTTGACCAGTACTGTGCAGGATGCCCGCCAAAATTCGGCAAACCGCTTGAGATACCTTTTGATGCAAAGCCTGAAGAGGCCAGAAAGATGCTTTATGAGGACAGGACAGTACGAACAGGTATGCATTATGAATATGCAGTCCGCACTGTAAAGGGGCTTTTGAACAAAAGTGATATGTCCAACAGGGTGGGGGTGGTATGGCACGCCCCTCCCGAAGCGCCTGAACAGTTAAGGGCAGAGGCTGTGAGAAACGGCATACGTCTTACATGGCAGCCTCCGCGCAAGTGGACAGACGGCACACCTGTGGACCTGCCACTTTCCTACAAGATATTTCGCAGGGAGGAGAAGGCGGAAAAATGGAAGCACCTTGCGGACATATCAACCACCAGTTTTTTTGATGAAAACTCCAGGACAGACCGTATCTACAGCTATCGCGTAGCTGCCTTCTTCAAATTCCACGGCACGGAGATAGATGGCCAGCCTGCCTCTGTCTCAAATGTAGTGCCCAGAGATTTCATTCCTCCAGAGCCACCCCGTGGCCTTGTGGCAGTACAGACTGGTGCAGGCGTGGAACTGCTATGGCAGCAGAACAGCGAGATAGACATAGCAGGCTACCGGGTGTACAGACGCGATCCAGACGGCCTCATTACCCTGCTTACCAGGACTCCGGTCAAAACACCGAGATTCATTGACAGGGCCAGACTGTCAGCAGGCCGCTATTCCTACTGGGTAACCGCAGTGGACAACGCGCACCCTCCCAATGAAAGCGGAATGTCCTCCATGGTGACCATTCACCTTTATGGCCGTTGAAACAGGCAGGCGGCCTGCTTAAACAGGGTCCCAGCCTGGCACGATTTGTGCAGTTTTCTCTGAAACATATCTGTGAGAAAACCTGCTCGTCATACGAACATTACGGAACAAATTTTTTGACTACTATACCATTGTCTTTCAAAACAGTACGAATCAGGGGACAGTATATACGGGACTTGTTATGCACTATTTTTTATACAGGGATAATGAACTGTGGTGCGAGGACGTGCCTGTAAAGGCCATAGCACAAGAGGTAGGTACTCCATTCTATCTATACAGCGCCAGGACCTTCAAACGCCACTTCAATGCATACAGAGAGGCATTTGGAAAAAGGTCTCATCTCATTGCATATGCCGTGAAATCAAACAGTAATCTTGCGGTATTGAATCTGCTTGGAAAGCTTGGAGCAGGTGCGGATATCGTATCAGGTGGAGAACTCTTCCGGGCCCTCAAGGCAGGCATTCCTGCTGGCCGTATAGTCTATTCCGGTGTTGGAAAGACAATGGATGAAATCAACGCTGCACTTGATGCAGGCATCCTGCTGTTCAATGTGGAATCAACAGCAGAGCTTGAGGCCATCTCCTCAGTTGCAAGGCAAAAAGGGAAAAAGGCACGGATATCTTTCAGGGTGAATCCTGATGTGGACCCCAAGACCCACCCCTACATATCTACGGGGTTGAGTAAAAACAAGTTTGGGCTGTCCATTGAACAGGCCATGGACGCCTATGAACGGGCAGCAACAGACAGCTCTCTCGAGGTGAAGGGAATCGACTGCCATATTGGCTCCCAACTCACTGACATAGCACCCTTCAGGGATGCATTTGAAAGGGTGAAAAGGCTGGTGGACCAGTTGGAGAACAGGGGTATAAGGCTCGAGTACATAGATATTGGTGGCGGTCTCGGTATCCAGTACAACGATGAAAACCCTCCCCTGCCATCAGACTATGCCCGCCCAATACTTGAGGCAATGGAAGGCCTGGACCACACGCTGATCGTGGAGCCAGGCAGGTCGATATCAGGCAATGCGGGGATACTGGTTACCCGTGTGCTGTATACGAAGAAGACACCCAGCAGGGAATTTTACGTGGTGGATGCGGCCATGAACGATCTGGCCCGCCCCAGTCTCTATCAGGCCTATCATGAGATAAACCCTGTAGTAAAAAGGGATGCAGGGACTGCCACAGTGGACATCGTAGGCCCCATATGCGAGACAGGAGATTTCCTTGCCCGTGACCGGGTGATCCAGGTTCTGGAACAGGGCGAGTTCCTTGCCGTAATGAGTGCAGGGGCCTACGGCTTCACCATGTCTTCCAACTATAACTCTCGGCCAAGGGCCGCTGAGGTGATGGTAAACGGTGACACATTCCATGTAGTGCGGGAAAGGGAGACCTATGACGACCTCATAAGGGGTGAATGCATGATGGGTACAGGATAGCTGGGCAGTGGTTATGAAAGACATAGAATTCTTCAAGATGCATGGAAGCGGTAATGACTTTGTGCTCATAGACAACCGGCAGGGCCAGATCAGCCGGCAGGAGGCCCCTGACGCGGCAAGGGTCATATGCAGGCGAAAGTTGGGAGTGGGGGCAGACGGGCTCATCCTTATTGAAGAGTCGTATAAAGCAGATTTCCGCTGGGGCTTTTACAACGCTGACGGGAGTGAGGCAGAGATGTGCGGCAATGGTGGCAGATGCGCGGCCCGTTTCGCATTTATGAAGGGGATTGCCCCTGCTGACATGACCTTTGAAACCCTTGCAGGTATCATCTCGGCCCAGGTCAAGGGGGCCAGGGTAAAACTGCAGTTGTCCACTCCATATGGCCTACTAATGGACAGAGAGCTTGAGCTGGATGGCGGGCCTGTCACAGTATCATTTTTGAATACAGGCGTTCCCCATGCAGTGGTCCTGGTTGAAGATGTCTCCGAGGTGCCAGTAATCAAGACTGGACGGGCACTGCGATTGCATGATTTTTTTGCGCCAGACGGTACAAATGTCAACTTTGCCTCTGTGGTTGGTGACAACAGAATAGCTGTCAGGACCTATGAACGCGGCGTTGAAGACGAGACATTGGCCTGTGGCACGGGTTCTGCGGCAAGTGCAATAATTGCCTCCCTGAAAGGACTTGTAAAGGGCCCGGTAGAGGTGGTTACCAGTGGCGGTGAACTGCTCAGGGTATTCCACAAAGTCGGGGCTGACAACCGCATAACCGATGTATTCCTCGAAGGGGATACCGTCTTGGTATATGAAGGAAAGGTGCGGGAACTTTGAGCCTTTCCCTGTGAAGGCAGTTCCATTGATGCTGAGGTGCCTGCATGCACATCCTGCTGAAAGCCGCAGGATTTAGGTGGAAAATTTTTCAGTTTGGGATAAGGTGCAGGGAATTTGGCTACATGCAGGATATAGCTCCCTGCCAGAGATACAATCAGAGATACAAGTAGATGCAAAGAGAGCTGCTCGTACCTTGATGCAGGGTACTGCAGCTACAAGGCGGAGGTCAGGCAGAATGTATATTTGCATCCTGATGGGAACCGCTCAATCCAGGTTAAAGGCAAAAGGGCCATCTTCCTGTGGATGCTATCTTGCATTTTGCCTGTGAGGGTCACACCCCTTAAGAAGTGAAATGTCCCTGGACCGGGACGGAATTTCACCCTGATCTATCATTAACAACACCATTTCAAGGAGTAAGAACAATGGCTTGCAAAACCAAAGATTGCAAAAAAGGGGATACAGGAACAAGGAAAGAGATAGGTGGGGCAATAGTTGCCATCGTAACTCCATTCAGAGATGGAAAGCTTGATGAAGAGTCCTTGAAGGCACTCATAGAATGGCACATAGAGTCAGGCACACATTGTATAGTTCCTTGCGGTACTACAGGCGAGTCTGCCACCATGAGCCATGACGAACACATGAGGGTGGTGGAACTCACCATTGAGACTGTCAACGGCCGTGTTCCGGTAATTGCAGGAACCGGTTCCAACTCCACATCAGAGACCATCATGCTCACCCATCACGCCAAGAAGGCAGGGGCAGATGCTGCACTGGTGATAACTCCATATTACAACAAGCCGAGTCAGGAGGGACTCTTCCAGCACTTTGAGAAGGTGGCCGAGGAGTGTGAGTTCCCCATGATCCTGTACAATGTACCAGGGAGGACAGGGGTAAACATGTTACCTGATACGGTGGCCCGAAGCGCCCAGAATCCATATGTAATAGGCATAAAGGAGGCAACCGGCAACCTGCATCAGGTCTCTGACGTCATCAGGATGTGTCCTGATGACTTCATCGTCCTGTCAGGAGACGATTTTACCGCATTCCCCACAATGGCAATAGGTGGAAGGGGCGTGATATCTGTAGCGTCAAACCTGATGCCAACAGAGATGGCAGAGATGATGAACGCGTTTAACAGTGGTGATATAGCAAAGGCAAGGGAACTTCATTACAGACTGTTTCCCCTGTTTGGCGCGCTGTTCTATGAATCCAATCCTGTCCCGGCAAAGACCGCTCTTGAACTCATGGGCAGAATCCCTTCTGCTGAGGTGAGACAGCCGCTGTACAAAATGAGTGATACAAATGTGGACCGTCTCAAGACAGTCCTCAGGGATCTGGACCTGATCAAATAGTATGCAGGAGGATATGATGATAAAGGCCATAGTAGCAGGTGCAGGCGGCCGTATGGGGGGCCGTATAATCACCATGATCAATGATGCCCAGGGAATTACACTTGGCGGCGCCTTTGAACATCCGGACAGCCCGGCCGTAGGCAAGGACGCCGGTGAGGTGGCAGGCGTGGGACCTCTTGGCGTAGAGGTTGCCTCAAACCTGAGTGATGTAATGGACAGGGGGGATGTCATAATCGACTTCACCTTTCATGAGGCCACTGTGAAACATGCAGAACTCGCTGCAGAGTCTGGAAAGCCAATGGTTATAGGCACTACCGGCTTTAGTGCCGAAGAACTTGAAACCATCAAGGGGCTTGCCCACAAGTTCCCCTGTGTACAGGCTCCAAACATGAGCGTAGGAGTAAATCTCCTCTACAAGCTTGTAGACATGGCCGCACGTGTCCTTGGAGACGACTATGACATAGAGATCGTTGAGGCGCACCATCGCATGAAGAAAGACGCGCCAAGCGGTACGGCCCTCCAGCTTGGCCGGGTGGCTGCCAGTGCCCTTGGACGTGACCTCGACAAGGTTGGGGTATTTGAACGCAATGGCCTCATTGGGGAACGTTCAAAACAGGAGATAGGGATTCAGACCGTCAGGGCCGGAGACATCGTAGGTGAACATACTGTACTATTTGGCGGCATAGGAGAGCGTATAGAGATAGTACACAAGGCATCCAGCCGTGATACCTTTGCCAAAGGGGCGGTACGGGCCGCAAAATGGATAGTGGCAAAGGATGCGGGCTTCTATGACATGCAAGATGTGTTGGGCCTAAAAGACTGACCTTTGAGCCCCATACGACATAACGCATAAATGGTAAATAGTGCCCTTGCCAATTGATTCTGGACACAGGCGATCTGTATCAGACATTGAACATATAGATTGCCTTGTCCATATGCATCTATCAGCACACCGTACTACATGACACCTGAAATGCAGCAATTGGTAAAGGTGGATGGGGCTTTTTCATGGTTTTGACCGCAGGCAAATATATCATTCTTTCTCATATCAGCCGTCGTGTTTGATATTTTACTGCCTCAGAGGCTGCAAAAATGGACTTGGTGCGTTTCAGGACAGGAAAAAGCAGGGAAGCGCTGCATGGTGTGCGGCGCCATGAGTATATAAGGAAAATTGCCGCGCCCCCTTTGGATGGGGTGGTGACAGACACCTCCGAGGAGTACCGGCTCGACCAGGTTGAACTGCTCGCCCCATGCACTCCGTCAAAGATAGTGGCAGTGGGATTGAACTACAGGGATCATGCAAAAGAACTTGGGATGCCTCTGCCGGAAGAGCCCCTCCTCTTTCTGAAACCTCCAAGCTCGGTAATTGGCCCCGAAGCACCGATTGTACTGCCTAACACAAGTTCGCAGGTTGAACATGAGGCAGAACTGGCAGTGGTGATTGGCAAAAGGGTGCGGAATATAACACCTGATCAGGCCCCGGAATCCATCTTGGGCTATACATGCTTAAACGATGTCACCGCAAGGGACCTGCAAAAAAAGGACATACAGTTCACTCGATCCAAATCATTCGATACGTTCTGCCCTGTTGGGCCATGGATCACCACGGGCATAGATCCGTCTGACCTCGCAATTTCCTGTATGGTCAACGGAGAGATCAGGCAGGCATCTTCCACGCGTCAGCTTGTTCATGGAGTAAACGAACTGGTAAGCTTCGTATCATCCATCATGACACTTGAACCCGGGGACATCATCTCTACCGGGACTCCTGTGGGTGTAGGCAGGCTTGAACCCGGAGATGAGGTTGTGGTGCGCATAGAGGGCATTGGAGAGTTAAAAAACAGGGTTGAATAAATCCACACAGGACATGCAAAACCAATATCTGTTTGCAGCTTCCGGCAAACGGTTTTAACACCATATTAATTACAGGACACATAGACGGCGGAAGGATAGGTTTTATGAATTTCCAGAAGACTGAAAGGCTTAAAAAACTACCACCATATCTATTTGTTGAGCTTGACAGAAAAAAGGCAGAGGCCGTAGACCGTGGCGTTGATGTCATTGACCTTGGCATAGGTGACCCGGACCTGCCCACACCCAAATTCATTGTGGATCACATGGTAAAGGCGGTTCAGAATCCGTCTTACCACAGATATCCATCGTCAGAAGGCATGCTTCCATTCCGCAAGGCTGCTGCCAAGTGGTGCAACAAGCGTTTTGGCATATCTATCGACCCGGCCACAGAGGTAGTCGCGTCCATCGGCTCCAAGGAGGCCATAGCCCACATGCCGCTGGCCTTCGTAAACCCTGGAGATGTGGTTCTGGTCCCCACACCTGGGTATCCGGTCTATCATATTGGGACACTGTTTTGTGGCGGAGAGACTTACTACATGCCCCTCACTGCAAAGAATGAATTCCTGCCTGATCTGGACTCCATCCCTGAAGATGTGTGCAAACGGGCCAAACTCATGTGGTTGAACTACCCCAACAATCCCACGGCAGCCACAGCGCCTGACTGGTTTTTTCCAAAGGTGGTGGAGTTTGCCAAAAGGCATGAGATCATCATATGCCACGATGCCGCATACTCTGAGATGACATATGAGGGCTACCGTGCCCCGAGCTTCCTTGAAACGCCAGGAGCCATGGAGGTTGGCGTTGAGTTTCACTCCCTGTCCAAGACCTACAACATGACAGGCTGGCGAATAGGCTTTACAGTGGGCAACAAGGAGCTGATAGCAGGTCTCAAGCAGGCCAAATCCAATGTGGATTCCGGTCAGTTTGAGGCAGTACAGGAGGCGGCCATCGCTGCTCTTTCAAGTGATCAGTCATGTATCAGGGAGATGAAGGAGGTCTACACCCGCCGCAGGGACACGCTGGTCAATGGGCTTAGGGAAATCGGGCTTGATGCCCCCAGTCCTGTTGCCACATTCTACGTCTGGTGCCCTGTTCCCAAGGGTTACACCTCTGCTGAATTCTGTTCCAGGGTGTTGGAAGAGGCCGGTATTGTAACCACCCCTGGTAACGGCTTCGGGGAACCGGGTGAGGGATATTTCCGCATGGCCCTTACCGTTCCTGAAGAACGTATGAAAGAGGTGGTGGAACGGCTTCGGAAGATCATGTGACCTGCGTTACCCTGTAAGCAGTTACAAAGTGGGAAACTACGACAAAATGGGTTGTATGCCCCTGTGACTATTTCTGATATGACAGAGCATCTATCCTATATAGGCTTGGGGGCCAACCTTGGTGACAGAATTGATACCTGCCTAAGGGCCCTTGCAATGCTTGATGCTGATCCGGCCTGCAGGGTTTGCAGCACATCTCCGTGGTATGAGACAGAACCGGTGGGCATGGAGAGTTCCAACTGGTTTGTCAATGCGGTTGCCGAGGTCATGACCGTACTTGCCCCAGAGGCACTGATGGCACTGCTGCTCAGGATCGAAAATGAGCTGGGACGTCAGCGTCCTGAGGGGAGCGACAGATATGCAGACCGTATAGTTGACCTCGACCTGCTCTACTATGAAGGGATCACCACCAATTGTGAAGATGACAATAGAGGTTTTGGGCACAAAGGTATGGCAAACAAAAAACAGGGGCTGGTAGTGCCCCATCCATCCATTCCCCAAAGGAGGTTTGTGCTTGCTCCCTGGGCAGATATTGCCCCTGATCTCACTGTTGAACCCTGGGGCAAGAGTATTTCAGAGATGCTGCATGGACTTGGGACAGACGGTCCTGAAGTCAGACGCATCAAGACCGTGTCCCACACCTGGCCCTGCCCTGCCTGCGGCATGAGTGTGAATGCCACGAGATGGCGTGAGGAGCAGTGACCATGTTGCGTTTTCTGATATATCTGTCAGTCGTCCTGGCAATCTACTACTATCTGAAGAAGCTCTTCCCAAGCAAGAAGCCCCATGGCCCATATGATTCTCAAGGATATTCTGCAGAGAGGAAACCTCCCCCAGTAACAGACGAACTGGTTCAGGATCCTGTATGTGGGACATACTGTCCCAAACGGGAGGCCAAGTCCATGGTATATCGCGGCAAAAAATACTACTTCTGCAGTATGGAATGCCTGAGGGAATTTCAGAAAAGGAATACCTGAATAGATTCAAGCCACTTAAAGGATGGGATCATCCAGCCTGTTTCCCTGCCATTCAGACCTGAACAATGACATTGGAAGGAATGTGGTGGAGATGGCCGGGCTCGAACCGGCGGCCTCCACGTTGCGAACGTGGCGCTCTCCCAACTGAGCTACACCCCCACTTGTGATTATCATCAACGTCCAATAAAATAACCTGAACGCTGGAAAATGCAATTTTTTTCTGTTCTGTCTTGCTGCTATCGACCTGAACAGGGATAAATGGCCGCCAACTATTTCCAGCATCTGAATTTAATCTGTATTTTTCATTCCTCAAGGGGATATACTAATGCCTTCATCACGTAAAACATCAAAACGCTCCAAAGTGCACACCAAGACAGCAGGGGACTTCAGCCGTGCTGCCGGCATACTGCTTCACATCACCTCACTTCCTGGCCCGTATGGAATCGGGGAAGTGGGAGAAGAGGCAGAAGATTTTATTGATTTTCTCAAGGATTCAGGACAGAAATACTGGCAGTTTCTCCCTCTCGGTCCCACGACAGAAGGATATTTTCACTCCCCTTATATGGGCAGCTCTGCCTTTGCAGGCAATCCGTTGATGATCAGCACGAAAAATCTGGTTCGGGAAGGCTGGATATCAGGAAACGACCTTAAGGCATTGCCTGAATTTTCAGAATACTTTGTAATTTTCAAGAATGTGGTGGAATTCAAGGAGCGTATACTGCGTAAGGCATTCGCCTCTTTCAAAAAGGCTGGGGAAAATCCCTGGTTTACTGAATTTTGTCACAACTCTCCCTGGCTACACGACCACGCCCTTTTCGAAAGTCTGCGCAGAAAATTCAACCTGCTCCCCTGGTACGAATGGCCGCGGGATATAGCCGAACGTCGTCCTGATGCTCTCAGAAGTGCAGAACGGGAACTATCAGATGATATACTCTATTTCAAATTCGTACAGTTCCTGTTCGATACCCACTGGAAGGACATGCGCAAAAAGGCCAGCGAGGCAGGTATAAGGCTGATAGGAGACATACCAATATATGTTGCCCCGGACAGCGATGACGTATGGGCCAACCAGGACTGTTTTCAGCTTGATTCCGTCTCTCTAAGGCCAATGTATGTGGCCGGTGTGCCACCTGACTATTTCAGCAAGACCGGGCAGCTCTGGGGCAATCCCCTTTACAGATGGAAAGGTCCAGGGGGCAGGGTGAATGAGGCAGTATACAATTGGTGGAAACGCCGTTTTGAGAGGATATCATCCCTGGTGGACGTGGTGCGTATAGACCATTTCAGAGGGTTTGAGTCATACTGGCGGGTACCTGCAGGAGAGAAGACCGCAATAAACGGCAAATGGATCAAGGGACCAGGCAGGGCCTTTTTCTCCCGTATGGGCGAGGCTATCAGCACACTGGACATAATTGCCGAAGACCTTGGCACATTGACCCCTGAAGTCGAGGCCATGAGAGACGCCCTTGGATTTCCTGGCATGAAGATACTCCAGTTTGCCTTTGACTCAGGCCCGGACAACCCGTATCTGCCGTGGAATTACAGAGATACAAACTGTGTAGTCTACACAGGTACTCATGACAACGACACAACAGTGGGGTGGTTCTTTGATCCAGGGGTAAGTGAGAATTCCAAAAGGGCGGCATTGAGATATGCAAACAGCGACGGGGCAAGAATTCACATGGATTTCATAAGGATGGCATACTCATCAATAGCACGTCTCGCAATGGTACCCATGCAGGATGTGCTGGGTTTTGGTAGTGACTGCCGCATGAACACACCAAGTACCACGTCAAACAACTGGGTATGGCGCTGCGCCCCGCGTTTTATCACAGAGGACGTGGCTCGCATGCTTGAAGATGAAGTACGGTTCTATGCAAGATATCCACAAAAAAGGACATGATGCCCATTCCCATAATTACAGGTACTACTCAGGGGGTAGCTGACCGGGGATCATCACTCCATAATCCTTGATCTTGTACAGTAGCGCCTTGTAACTTATCTGGAGCAGCTTAGCAGCCTGTTTCCTGTTGCCATCAGTGCGTTTCAAGGCCTCCTCTATGACCATACCCTCAATAACGGCAATACTCTTTTTGCTTATCTCCTTGAGAGATGGAAAGCCGCGTTTCATATCTGCCCTGCAGTCTGCCAGTATGGTGTCAAGCGCCGATTTGTCAGGCACCCAAGTCTCGGAAAAGGCCCTGGAACCCTGCGAATTCTTGATCTTCATGTTGAGTTCCTTGCACAGGGGGGCAGAGTCGCCAAAGACCATGAGACGTTTTATGAAATTTTCAAGTTCACGTATGTTGCCTGGCCAGTTGTACTCCTGAAACAGATCCTGGAGTTGCCTGCTTACCGTAATGCTCCTGCCCTTGGCCAGTGCCCTGTGCTGCCTGATAAAGTGGTCACACAGCAGCGGGATATCTTCCTTTCTGTCCCTAAGTGGCGGCACCACAATCTTGATCATGTTCAGGCGATAGTACAGGTCTTCCCTGAACTTTCCGTTCTGGACATCAAATTCAAGGTCGTGGTGTGTGGCTGCAATGACCCACGCATCCACCTCCACATCCTCCACCCCGCCGACCCTGGAGAATACGGAATCCTGGAGGACCTGGAGCAGCTTGGCCTGAAGGGCAAAAGACATATCGCCTATTTCATCCAAGAATATGGTACTGTTCTGAGCCAGCTCGAACTTGCCCTTCTTCTGCATGGTTGCCCCTGTAAAAGCACCCTTCTCGTATCCGAAGAGTTCGCTTTCCAACAGCTCTCCTGGCAGGGCCGCACAGTTCACCTTCACTAAGGGTTTGTTGCCGCGTTTTGATTGGGCATGCAGGCTACGGGCCACCAGTTCCTTGCCTACGCCGCTTTCTCCACAGATTAATATGTTGAGATCAGTATCCACCACCTGCTTGATAAGTTCCTTGAGGCGACGGACCGGATCACTTTCACCTATTATTAGATTCATCCACTCTCACAGGTTCGTTCCCACTGCCGTCACTAAAGATGGTTGAAGGCAGGGATGGTTTATGGTCTTTTTTTTGCGGTTGATGATAAAACTATAAATGCAAATTATGGGCCAGTATAATATCAGCAAAGGCCCTGATATGTTGATCATCCATCTATTTTTAACAAAGTCACTCAATTAAAGCAACATCGGTATATACGGTACAGGCCAATGGGGCACTTCCGGCCGGAAGAGACGCACAATATCCGCACTCTTCCATGACGTTTAAAGCGGGATATGCGGTACAGGATACCGTTTATTGAACTTGACACAATGCCCCCTGTTAAGTAACTTTGATCGGTTTACTGCGTCCTGCACAGCTATTTTAATAATCGGTTCTAATCGGAATTTTCTTAATCTAATGTTTGAAACACTTGGCAATCGTCTTAACAAGGTCTTCAAGAAACTCAAGGGCTATGGAAAACTCTCTGAGGAGCAGATCCAGGAGGGGCTTAGAGAGGTGCGCCTTGCCCTCCTTGAGGCAGATGTCAACTACAAGGTAGTCAAGGACTTTATCGCCGGAATCAAGAAAAGGGCCCTTGGCCATGAGGTCATGGACAGTCTAACGCCGGGCCAGCAGGTTGTAAAGATCGTCCATGATGAGCTGGTTGCCCTGCTTGGTAGCAGTAATCAGCAGATTGACCTTGCGGGACGGCAGCCAGCAGTAATCATGCTGGTCGGACTTCAGGGCTCCGGCAAGACGACTACGGCAGGCAAGATAGCCCGCTGGCTCAGGAAGAAGGGCAGGAAACCCTTTCTCGTACCTGCGGATGTGTACAGGCCGGCTGCCATTGAACAGTTGAACACCATTGGCAAACAGCTCAACATCCCTGTATATGCCTCTGACACCTCCATGAAGCCGGTGGATATAGCGAGGCAGGCAGTGGCCCAGGCCGGTATGAACAACCTCGATACGGTCATCATAGATACGGCAGGACGGCTGCACGTGGACGAAAAACTCATGGAGGAACTCCGTGAGATCAGAGACGCCCTTTCACCTCAGGAGATCCTGCTTGTGGCAGACGCCATGACAGGCCAGGATGCCGTCAACATTGCAGGGGCCTTTGACAAGGAACTTTCCATTACCGGCGTGGTCCTTACCAAACTCGATGGTGATGCAAGGGGCGGGGCAGCGCTTTCCATCCAGTCAGTTACAGGAAAACCTGTAAAGCTGGTGGGTATTGGCGAAAAGCTGGATGCCATTGAACCCTTCCATCCAGACCGCATAGCAAACCGGATACTGGGCATGGGGGATGTACTAAGCCTCATTGAAAAGGCCCAGGACGTAATGGACAAGGACAAGGCTGTTGAACTTCAAAAGAAGCTCAGCACCAACACCTTTACCCTTGAAGACTTCAGGGACCAGCTCAGGCAGCTCAGAAAACTTGGAAGCCTTGAACAGATCATGTCCATGATACCTGGCTTCAACAAGATGAAGAAGATGAAGGGGCTCATACCCGATGAAAAGGAGCTGGTAAAGATAGAGGCGATCATCAACTCCATGACTCCCTTGGAGCGCCGGAAGTATTCCATCATAAATGCCAGCCGCAGAAAACGTATAGCAAAGGGGAGCGGTACCACCATACAGGATGTGAACGGCCTGCTGAAAAACTATGCCCAGATGAGCAAGATGTTCAAAAAGATGAAAAAGAACAAGTTCAAGGGCTTCCCAAAGGGGCTCATGCCCTTTTAAGCCGATGTTCCATACCGCAGGATTGACAAGGTGAACAGTCTGAAATTTGCAGATTTTGAGTAATAGTTATTGACCCTCACGCCTTGTTGGATTAGAGAGGCAACAGCATTTTCCTGCAGCAAACAGCATGCTTTAGCCATATACTCAAGGGTTGCCAGGAAAATGGGCATGAATACAGGGTTGCTGCAAGTTGAATTTACATCTCTCAAGCCGTGCAAACGATATAGTTTTCATGATATATTTGTAGAATTACGGAGGATTTTATGGCAGTAAAAATCAGACTCGCCCGTGGCGGGCGCAAGAAGAAACCTTTTTACAGGGTAGTGGCTACCAACTCCACCTCGCCAAGAGATGGCAGGTTCCTTGAAATTCTCGGCACCTATGATCCGTTGAAAGATCCAGGTGAGTTCAGGATAAACCGGGAGAAACTGCAGAAGTGGATAGACAGGGGCGCTGAGCCCAGCAACACAGTCAAGAATCTTCTTATAAAGGCGGCTCAGTAAGTTTTTGCGCCTTTCGTGTGCCATACAGGCACATCAAAAGATCAGGCATGCCTCATGGACATGTCAGTTAAACCAGTTCAACCAGTTAGCTGAAGCGGAGATTCGTCATGAAGGAGTTGCTGGAACATATTGCCAAGTCGCTGGTTGATAATCCGGATGCTGTTGAGGTAAACGAGATTGAAGGGCAGCAGACCTCGGTACTTGAATTAAAGGTCGCAAGAGAAGATATCGGAAAGGTAATCGGAAAGCAGGGGCGAACAGCCCGTGCTCTCAGGGCCATCCTGAGCGCTGCCTCTTCCAAGCTGAACAAGAGGGCTGTCTTGGAAATACTGGAGTAGCCTGGCTGTTCGTCAAGACAAGTGGACCTTTTAAAAGGCGGGGCTTCTCCCCGCCTTTTCTGTTATGCACTTTTTGCTACAAGACATCTGAAATGCAGAGGCAATTGACAAAGGCCGATGGTGCCTTTTCTCATGGTTTTGACCGTGAGCAAATAATCATTAACAGATCATAGCAACTGATGAGCTTAAAAACATGAGGAAAAACGCCATCGGCTGCATAGATGTCCTGTAACATGTCTGCGCTTTTGCCATGACAGACAGGAAAAAGTTTATAGCCATTGGCAGAATAACCCGGGCCCACGGGATCAAGGGAGCAGTCAATATCTGTCCCTACGGGGATGATGCCTCATTCTCCAAGTATTCCCACCTCTTTCTCAAAATCCCGGGATCAGGCCTGAAAAAATACGATATTGCCTGGTCGAGATTGAAAAAACCGGGCCATTTTGTAGTACAGTTCAAGGCATTGCACAACAGAAACGGGGCAGAAGGATTATCAGGAATCGAGGTATTCTTGGACAGCGCATCCCTGCCTGAACCTGGCCCTGACGAGACCTACTGGTACCATCTCATAGGCATGGAGGTGAAACTGCGTAACGGCCGGTCCCTGGGCCACATACGCAACATCATGGATACAGCAGCCCATGATGTCTATGTAGTAAGGACCGGGGATGGAAGAGAGGTGCTCATCCCGGCTGTCAAGGAAATCGTTACAGACGTTGATGTAAAGAGAGGGGTATGCACCATTGATCCCCCTCCAGGCCTGCTTGAAGCAAATAATAAATGATCATTGAAGTACTGACCATCTTCCCTGACTTTTTCAAATCTCCGCTGGAGACCGGCGTGCTAAAACGGGCTATAAATGCCGGGCTTATCCAGTTTAGCGCTGTTGACCTGAGAGATTACACCCATGACCGCCACAGGACCACAGACGACCGGCCATTTGGAGGGGGAGAAGGCATGGTCATGATGCCTCAGCCCATCTTTGACGCTGTGGACGAAATCAGGGCAACTGCCCCTACTCCGGAAATAATCATGCTTACGCCAAGGGGCAGACTGCTTGACAGCACGCTTGCCAGGCAGTTGGCCCAAAAACCTCGCATAGTCTTTCTCTGCGGCAGATATGAGGGCATAGACGAAAGGGTGGCACAGGGGTGTGTTGACATGGAACTTTCCATTGGGGATTACGTGCTTTCAGGTGGAGAGACAGCGGCCCTGGTGGCAATGGAGGTCATCACCAGGTTCATACCAGGGGTCCTTGGGTGTGACACCTCTGCTGAAAACGACTCATTTTCAGCCGGCCTTCTCGAACACCCACAGTATACGCGGCCAAGGGAGTTCAGGGGCATGAAAGTCCCTGAGGTCCTTCTTGGAGGTAATCACAAGGAGATTGAGAGGTGGAGACGGCGACAGGCCCTGAAAATTACAGCAGAGAGGCGTCCTGATCTGTTGAAAAGGGCGGATCTCTCTGATGAAGACCTGCACTTTCTCCAGAGTATAGGGGCATGGCATTGCGGATGATATATGTGGCACTGGTCCACTACCCTGTTTTGAATCGACAGTCAGAGGTGATCACCTCTGCAGTCACCAACCTTGACATCCATGACATATCCCGCATCGCTGCAACCTATGACCTGTCAGCGTACTATGTGATTACCCCGATTTCCGATCAGCAGGAACTGGTAAGCAAACTCATATCTCACTGGATAGACGGCAACTCTCCCAACATGGACAGGAAGAGGGCACTCTCGCTGGTACGGATATGTAGCTCCATTCAGGATGCCTGCTCACAGATCAGGGAAGAAACCGGTTTATCCCCGCAGGTGGTGGCAACCTCTGCAAAACTGCGTGACAGATCTATTGGCTGGCAGGAGCTTAGAAATGATCTGTGGCGCAACGGCCTGCCCTCAGACGATATGTCCCCGCTACTCTTACTTTTTGGCACTGCCTCTGGCCTGGCCGATGAGGTCTTTGACATGGCCACAGGGACACTGGAACCGGTTGAACCTCACCGGGAGTACAATCACCTGTCTGTAAGGAGCGCCGTGGCAATCACCCTGGACCGTCTTCTTGGCACCATGAGCTGAAAAAATCTTTTTGCCACCTGTGCATTGCAAAATTGTGTATAATAGGTTAAAAGACTGCTTCTGTACGTCGATAATCATGGGACAGCCCAAAGCTCTCCATGAACCGAATATTTAAGGAGCGTGATAGTAAAATGGATATACTGCGTAAAATTGCCTTTGAAGAGATGCGTATGGATGTCCCGCCCTTCAGGGCTGGCGATACTGTGCGGGTACATGTGAGAATTCGCGAATCTGCAGACAAAGAACGCATCCAGGTCTTTGAGGGAGTGGTAATAAGCCGCAAGGGAAGCGGCATCTCTGAGACATTTATCGTAAGGAAGATATCATACGGTGTGGGGGTAGAGCGTATCTTTCCTGTACATTCCCCCATCATCGAAAAGATCGAGCTTGTGGCCGAAGGTCGCCATAACAGGGCCAAAATGTACTACCTGCGGGGACTCAGGGGCAAGGCAGTCCGCCAGAAGATCCGCAAGAGAAACTGATCTCATTCCATGCAGCTTATTGGCTGACAGGTATATCTACAGGGCACATGGAGTACAGCGGCAAGTGGCAGAGGTAGATGGCGCTTTTTCTCATGATTTTAGTCTTGAACAAATATCTCACTACTGAATGTTTGCAACTTGCAACCGATGAGCTTTAAAAGCATGAGAAAAAGCCCCATCTACCGTCTATGTGTCCTGTAACATGATCTGGTATGAAAAAACTCAATGTGCAGCCGGAGCTTTGGGATCAGCCGGCTTCACCTTTGGCCAACAGTTGTGAGGCCACCCTTTACTTTGAACGTCTCTTACACCATCAAGGGTATCATACAGTAGCCGGGACTGACGAAGTCGGCAGGGGCTGCCTTGCAGGGCCAGTGGTCGCTGCAGCAGTGATCCTGCCTGCAGACTGTCATCTTCAGGGCCTCACAGATTCAAAAAAACTTTCAGCTGAACAACGCAAGAGCCTGGTGCCTGAAATAGAGCATCAGGCCCTTTCTTTTTCCATTGCCTCTGTATCTCCCCGTATCATTGACAAAATCAACATCTTACAGGCAAGCCTGAGGGCCATGGCCCTTGCTGTTGAGGGACTCGACCCGAAACCATCTGCCATACTGGTGGACGGCAACCAGCCCATACCTGTGCAGTTACCGCAAAAGACCGTGGTAAAGGGTGATTCACGTTCACTTTCCATAGCCGCAGCCTCTGTGATAGCCAAGGTCCACAGGGACAACCTGATGGAGGAGTACCACAGACGCTATCCTGAATACCAGTTTGCAAGACACAAGGGCTATGCAACTGCTGTCCATCTTGAGGCCCTGCGGCGTTATGGGCCATGCCCCCTGCACCGCATGACCTTCAAAGGCGTCAAGGCAGATGATTGAACTGGCACACTGCTATTATGGATGACCCCATGAACCGTCCCGGCGCAAAAAACTCAAACAGGACACTGGGAAAGTCCGGGGAAAAGGCGGCCTTGAACTTCTTCACTCAAAGGGGGTATACCTTGCTTGAGAGGAATTATCGCGTCCCGTGTGGAGAGATAGACCTGATATTTGAAAAACAGCAGGTGCTTATTTTTGTGGAGGTAAAGGCGCGCAGGTCTTCTCGTTACGGCCTGCCCCAGGAGGCGGTGGGCCATACAAAGCAGCAAAGGATCATAAAGGCTGCCATGTGGTACTGCCAGGAAAAGGGGCTTCAGGACTGCGAACTCAGATTTGATGTAATTGCCCTGATGTTTCATCCGGATGGCAGATGTGACGTCGATCACATCCCAAATGCCTTTGATGGTACGGATAGAGGCCTGTAGCATGGGCACAGATAAAATATCACCGCTATATTAACACAGGAGGCATATTACAAGGAGGTACGGTATGCGGGCAATGGTATTGAACAGGCAGCGCAGCCCCCTCACATTGAAAGAGGATATCCCGGTTCCATCCCCTGGGCATGGAGAGCTGTTGGTGAGGGTAGACGCGTGCGGCGTCTGTCGAACAGACCTGCACATCATTGACGGAGAGCTTGAACACCCGTCTCTTCCCCTGATACCAGGCCATGAAATTGTTGGACATGTAGTAAAAATTGGTCAGGGTGTATCAAATTTTGCACAGGGTGACAGGGTGGGCATACCGTGGCTGGGAAGGACATGCGGCACATGTGAATATTGCCGGTCCTCCATGGAGAACCTCTGTTCACATGCCGGTTTTACCGGCTATACCCTGAATGGCGGATATGCGGAATACACCATCTCTCATGCCGACTATACTTTTCAGGTACCAGACTCGTACAGGGCCTCCGAGGCAGCTCCCCTCCTCTGTGCAGGCCTCATAGGCTACCGCTCCCTTGCAAAGGCAGTTGAAGGGCCAGTGCATGTACAGAAGATCGGGCTTTACGGTTTTGGAGCAGCCGCACACATCATATGCCAGGTATGTACGCACCAGGGACGGGAGGTGTATGCATTTACCAGGGATGGAGACAGGACCAAACAGGCCTTTGCCCGCAGTCTCGGTGCAGTATGGGCCGGAGGATCCAGTGATACCCCGCCTTCCCCCTTGGATGCAGCCATAATATTTGCTCCGGTCGGCATGCTTGTTCCAATGGCCCTGAAAGCTGTAAAGAAAGGCGGACGCGTGGTATGCGCCGGCATATACATGAGTGACATACCCTCTTTCAGTTACAGTGATCTGTGGTGGGAGAAACAGCTCCTGTCAGTGGCAAACCTTACCAGACAGGATGGAATCGAGTTTATGAAGCTCGCTTCGGAGTTCAAGATCAAGATGCAGGTTACCGAATTTGCCCTTGAGGATGCAAACGAGGCGGTTGATGCCGTAAGGACAGGCAAGATAAAGGGTGCTGCAGTACTAATGATGTGACAATAGCATCTTGTGCCAAAGTGCCACCACCCATTTTAAGGAGACAGGAAATTGACTCTTTCAGAGATAATGTCAGTGGCCAACAGCTTTGTCTGGGGGCCTTATATGCTCGCTTTTCTGGTGGGAACAGGCATATTCCTCACCATCAGACTAAAGGGAATCCAGTTTACCAGGCTGATTTCGGCTCTGAAGCTCATATTTTCATGTACAAGCAGGGATGAGTGTGCCAAAGGACAGGGTGATATCAGTCCCTTCCAGGCCCTGACCACAGCCCTGTCTGCCACCATAGGCACAGGGAACATTGCAGGTGTTGCCACAGCCATATTCCTCGGCGGGCCTGGTGCAGTATTCTGGATGTGGATATGTGCCGTGTTCGGCATGGCCACCAAGTTTGCAGAGGCTGTGCTCGCGGTAAAGTATCGCCACATGCTGCCTGACGGAACCATGCAGGGCGGCCCCATGCGCTACATTGCAGATGGCCTTGGCCTGAAATGGCTTGGATGGTTCTTTGCCCTCATGGGCTGTGTTGCCGCATTTGGTATTGGCAGCATGGTGCAGTCCAACTCTGTGGCTGTGGCCCTTGAGCATACATGGAAAGTCCCACCTGTATTGACAGGTATAGTCATGGCCCTGATGACCGGGGTGGTCATAATCGGAGGGATCAGACGAATTGGCAAGGTTACAGAGAAGATAGTCCCGGTAATGGGTATATTCTATGTTTCAGGTGCCATGATTATCCTTCTGGTAAATTTTCATGCCCTGCCTCAGGCGTTCACACTGATATTTACCCATGCATTCAGCCCGATTTCAGCCACAGGTGGCTTTGCAGGGGCAGCAGTAGCCTCTGCCATACGATTTGGCGTTGCGCGAGGTGTTTTCTCAAACGAGGCCGGCCTTGGAAGCGCTCCAATCGCCCATGCTGCCGCCAAGACTGATGATCCGGTTCGTCAGGGGCTTATTGCCATGACCGGGGTCTTCTTTGACACCATCATTGTCTGTTCAATGACTGCCCTGGTAATCCTTACCACAGGTGCCTGGACCAGCGGAGAGACATCCAGCGCACTCACCAGCCTGGCATTTGAGTCTGCACTTCCCGGCATGGGCAACTATATCGTGACAGTGGGGCTTGTGGTATTTGCCTATTCCACAATGATAGGCTGGGCCTATTACGGTGAGGAGTGCATAGAGTACATACTGGGAATAAGGGCAAGAATGCCTTACAGATACGTATTCTGCCTTGCCATTGCCATAGGGGCATTTCAGAAGGTTGGACTGGTATGGGACTTCTCAGACACCATGAACGGCGCCATGGCCATACCCAATCTCATAGGACTCGTCGGCCTGTCCGGTGTACTGGCAAATGAAACCATGAAATATTTTGAAAAGCGGATAAAATCAACCTAAATGCTTCATTTATGTCTTTGGTACCTACAGGAGATATGAGATACAGAAACAATTATCATAGGGCTTACCTGAATATCAACTCCACCGGACAGTGGTCAGAGCCCTGAACGTGGTCAAGGATCGCTGCACTGACTACCCTGCTGCGGCTCTTTTCATCCACGCAGAAGTAATCAATACGCCAGCCTATATTTCTCGCCCTGGCATTAAAACGGTAACTCCACCACGTATATCTCCCGCCCTCTTTGTGGAACATCCTGAAGGTATCCACAAAACCTGCATCAAGGAAGCGGTCCATCCATGCCCGTTCCTCAGGTGTGAAGCCTGCATTGTTCTGGTTTGATTCCGGGTTTGCAAGATCAATGGGTCTGTGGGCCACATTGAAGTCACCACATATTACCACGCCCTTCTTCTCTCTAAGCCCATTTAGATATTTCAGCAGCCTGCTGTTGAAATCAAGCTTGTAGTCCAGTCTGACGAGCCTGCTGCCAGCATTGGGGAAATAGACATTTACAAAAAAGAAATCCCTGAACTCCAGAGTAATGACCCTGCCTTCAGTATCAGGCGTACCGTCATTCATACCTGTAGTCACGTTTACAGGATGTACACGCGTATAGACTGCCACGCCTGAATAGCCCTTTTTCTCCGCACTGTGGAAAAAGCTCTCATATCCAGGGATATTCACCACATTTTCCTCAAGTTGTTCCTCTCTGGCCCTGGTCTCCTGCAAGGCAAGAATATCCGCATCAAGCTCTTTCACAGTCTCAAGAAATCCCTTGGAGACCGCGGCCCTGAGACCGTTTACATTCCAAGAGATCATGCGCAAACCCTGCCTCTCCTCATGCTTCATGACCTTCCTCGGCTTAACACCTATCTTGGGGCATCTCTGTTCCAAGGGACATCTGTCACAATGAGGGGCCACCGGCCTGCACGTGCCCTGTCCGAATGCCACAAGGATTGAATTGAATTTCAGCCAATACTTCTGGGGCAGCTTCTCCCTAAGGATACGTTCTGTCTGTTCCGGAGTCCTGGTATTTACATAGCCCCAGATGTTCATAATACGGTGCACATGGGTATCCACACACACTGCAGGCTTGCCAAAGCCTACGGCCACAACGAGATTGGCAGTCTTGCGGCCCACTCCTGGGAGTTTGACCAATTCTTCAACTGTGTCCGGCACCCTCCCCCCAAACTCTCCAAGGGCATCAGGAAGGACAGAGAGATACCTTGCCTTGTTCCTGTAGAACCCAACGGGATAAATGAGTTTTTCTATCTCCTGAACAGAGAGGGCTGCCAGGTCTGAGGGGGAGTTTACCTTGCGGAAAAGTCTGCGGCAGGCCTTTGCCGTGACCTCATCCTTGGTGCGGGCAGAAATTATGGTGGCTACCAGCACCTTGAACGGATCTTTGGTCTGGGCCTCCACAAGGTCCACGATAGGGACCTTGTAACTCGCTACCTCGTTCTCAAGGGTTGTCAGGAAGAAGTCTATGTCTATTGTCTGCTCTATGTGTGCCAAGCCTCTGCCCCTGTTGTTGTATCAAAAAACATACTGATCCGCAGGCCCGGAAAGCGGGACTGGCAACCCATCATCCCTAGCCAGAATCCTGTTACCTCAATTGGGTATCAAAGACGTAACTGTTCACAGGGTTCTTTGCGGGTGCTATCGTACAACTGCCTGAAATGTATCTGTTTGAAGGGTGCTACGGATACAAGGCAGTGGGTAAGCAGGCATACTCCCTGTACTTCAGGTGACCGACAGGTAAGAGAAGCCCCCGACGCAGTAGACGGGGTATCCTGTGAACAGATACTCAAAGACACCTGTAGCATGGCCTGCAACATACTATACAATGCTACTGCAGGAAACCTGCGATACAGAGACGGTTGGCAAGCATGATGTGCAGGATAGACATATCATCAACAAACACCTTCAACCGATGGTAACTCCTCACAGGGTTCTTGGCGGGTGCTATCGTACAACTGTGTGAAACCTGATAGGCACCTCACTTACATCGAGTCAGAGGACTATAGTATGATCTGTTGCCAAAAACTTGTTGCAGCACCAAGCGTGTTTGTGATATGCCTCTGTATGTAGTCCTGCAGACATGGATAACCCCCTGCCTGGCCAGATGGGATGAGCACA
>Ga0256914_1001021_pt1 | contig 26648 bp, 18 predicted proteins | sample HulkmetaG_FD_191571 | JGI IMG/M metagenome (GOLD analysis project Ga0256914, IMG submission 191571) | Hydrothermal chimney microbial communities from Main Endeavour vent field at the Juan de Fuca Ridge, Pacific Ocean - Hulk | ecosystem: Environmental > Aquatic > Marine > Hydrothermal vents ... | reverse complement strand
AGGTCCGGCGGGCCCGGGTCGATCACCAGCTCCACCCACTCGATGTCGTCCCGGGACTCCCGTGGCAGCAGCCGGACGTGGATCCACCCCCGTTCGCCGGTGTCCGCCGAGCCTTCGCCTTCCTCGACCGGCAGGACGGCGAACAGGTCCGGCAGGTGCGCCCGGCCCGCGAGCAGGTCCGCGAGCAGCCGGTCGCCTTCCCGGCCCGGGAGGTCGGTCCGGTGAACCACGAGTTCCCGCTCCTCCGGGTCGAGAACCCGCCACTCGTTCCCGTCGTAGACCGCCCGCATGCCTGCCGGCCGGTCGTAGATCCACGCCAGCCGGCCGTCCGGGGCGACGAGGATCCGGCCCGCGGCCTGTTCCTCCTCGCCGAAGGTCGGGGAGACCAGGGATTGCCGGAAGCGGACCTCGAAGGGCGCGAGGTCCCGGTACCGGCCGGCCAGCCGGTCGAGAAGACGGACCGCCGCCGGGACCTCCATTCCGGCCGCCGGCACCGGCACCAGCAGCAGGGCCGCCAGGAGCGCCACCGACCCGCCGCGCCAACGTGGAACCATCGGCTCCTCCCCGGGCCCGCGGACCCGTGCCCGGCGATTGTACGGTCCCCGTCGTCGTCGCGCGCGGCCATAATGGTGGTGCGCGGGCCCCGCGGGCCCCCGGAGGTCTCCCGATGCGATCCCCCCGTTCCCTGATCGTCCTCCCGGTGCTCCTCGTTCTCCTCGCGGTCCCGGTCCTCCGGGCGCGGGCGGCCGGGGCCGGCCCCGACGACACCCTCGCCCGGGCGGCGCGCGCCTACGAGGAAGGAAGGTGCGCGGAGGTGCTCTCCCTCCTCGCTCCCCTCGCCGCCCGGGACCCGGCGGCCGTCGACGGCCTGTCCGAGTACCGGCGGGGCTGGTGTACATCGCGCCTGCACCGGGGCGACCCCCGCCCGTACTACGAGCGGGCGGCAGAAAAGCTGGCCCGGGAGGCGGGCGAGCCCGGGGCCCCGCTGGAGGTTCACTTCTACCTGGTGAACGCCCTGCTCAACCTGGGAAGGAAGGACGAGGCCCGGAACGCCGCGCGACGGGCACTCCAGCTCGTGGAGAGGGGCGAGCTGGTGGTCCGGGAGGACGATCCCCGGGCCTGGTTCCGGCTGGGGAAACTGGCCCGGGACGCCGGCAGGCCCGGGGACGCCCGGGAACCCTTCTCCCGGGCCCTCGACCTCGTCGAGCGGGGGAAGCATCTCCGGCGCGCGTACCTCGAGCGGATCGCGAACGCGGCGGCCGCGGCGGGGGACGGGAGGCTGGCGGAGCGGGCGGCCCGCCTCCTCGGCAGGGAGACGTCCTCTCCCCGGGGCGTCTTCGCGCGGGCCCGCGCCCTCCTGGCGGCGGGGAGTTTCGACGAGGCGCGGGAGGCATACCGGGAGGCGGCCCGCCAGCCCGGCGACCCGGGCATGGAGGCCCGCTACGCTCTCCGCGTCCTCGACCGGGTCGAGGAACTCTCCGCCTGGGGGCTCTCCCCCGCGACGACGACCGCCGACGGCCGGCCCATCGCGGACCTGGACACGGCGGGCCTCCGCGCCGCGCTCGCGGCCACGGCCAGGGAGGCGTTCCGGGTGATGGAGACCCCCCCCGTGGAGGTCCCGCGACGCAAGCGCGCGGGCACGAAGCCCGCCCCCTCGCCGGAGACCCGGGAGGCCCTGCACCGGGTCCAGGCCCGGATGTGCGGCCTGCTCCTCGAGGCGCTCCGGCGGGGAATCGACCTCCGGCCCTGGGCGGCCGTGCGCGACGGCTACGCCCCCCTTCTCTTTCACCGGTGGGAGAAGCTCTACCTTGAGCGGGCGCGCGACCAGCGGGAAGGACAGCTCATCGCCGCGAGCCCCCGGTGAGGCGTCCCCCCGGCGGCGGCGCTTCCGTTGCCAGGTGGAGGGCCGCTTCCCACGGATCCACCCCGAGGGCATCGGCAAGCCGCCGCGCCCGGGCGTCCATCTCGTCACCGCGGCGGACCAGGAGGGAGAGTCGGCGGGCAAGCCGGAGGCGCCGTTCGTCCCGGGCCCCCTGGCCCACCCGTTCCGCCGCGAGGCCGATTCCGCCGAGGGCGAAGAGCACCGCCCCCGCCAGGAAGGCGAGGTCCGCCCGGGACGGCGCTCCGACGCCCACCAGCAGGACGCCGGCCAGGGCGAGGCCCCAGGACGCCAGCCGCAGTCGCCGCCAGGCGTGGGCCCGCTCTTCCTCCAGGAACAGGGCCCGCTCCAGCCTCCGGCGGCGGGCCGCCAGGAGCCGGCGACGGTCCGGGTAGGCGGCGAGCCAGGCCCGGTCCCGGGGACCGGGAAGTCGGCGGGCGGCCGGCAGCCCCGCGCCCGGCCCGGGAGACCGCCCCGGCACGCGTTCGAGGGATCCGCTCATTCCTGGTCCGCCAGGTCGGCGAGCCACGGGATCCGGAACCGGCCGCCCGCGAGGGCGCGGGAGAGCGCCAGGGCGGCAATCGCCAGCCAGGCGAAGAGCAGGGACAGCTCGACGGCCCGGAACAGCCGCCCGAGGAGGGGCACGAGCGAGAAGAGCCAGTCGAACGGGTAGAGCAGGATCATCAGCACGATCCCGGACACGAACAGGGCGAGCCCCTGCCGGGCGTGCCACCGCACGAACGGGTCGGCGGAGCCGAGCAGGGGCACGACGGAGAGCGGCCCCGCGTACGCGAAGATCACCTGCAGCCGGTCCTCGTCGGCCAGGCTCACCGGCACGTGGTCCGCGTCGTCCCGCACCGTGTCCCGGGAAACTCCCTCGTCGGCCGGTCTCGCCTCCGGATCCCTCGGTTCCATCCTCGCCTCCCGGGGCCCGCGGCCCGCCGCCCCTTGTAGCCGCCGGGCGCGTGCATTGTCAACCTTCCCGCCCGCGTGCTACGGTCCCGCCGACCCAGGAGAGGCCCGATGTCGACCGCCCCGCGCTCCCCGCGACCCGGGGTTCCCGAGATCCCCGCGGACCGGCTGACGCCGATGTTCCGCCAGTGGCTCGCCGCCAAGCGCGAGCACCCGGACGCCCTGCTGCTCTTCCGGATGGGGGACTTCTACGAGCTGTTCTTCGACGACGCCAGGATCGCCGCCCCGATCCTGGAGATCGCCCTCACGGCCCGCGGTCGTGGAACGAAGACCGAGGCGCCGATGTGCGGCATCCCGCACCACGCCCTCGGCGCCTACGTGGCGAAGCTGGTCGAACGGGGCTACCGGGTGGCGATCTGCGAGCAGGTCGAGGATCCCCGCAAGGCGAAGGGCATGGTTCGCCGGGAGGTGGTCCGCGTCCTCTCCCCGGGAACCTTCGCCGACCCGGAACGCCTGGCGCCGGACCGGGGGCTCTGGCTCGCCTCGATCGCTCCGCCGGGCGAGGGCGAGCCGGCGTGGGGGGTCGCCCTCGTCGATCTCTCGACCGGCGAGATGCTCCTCGCCCGCCGGGAGGACGGCCCGGCGCTCGCCGACCTGCTCGCCCGGCACGAGGTCCGGGAAGTGCTGGTCCCGGAGGGGAGCGAGGCGCTGGTGACACCCCACCTCCCCGAGATCGCGGGAGCCCGCCCGGTGGTGACGACGACGACGCCGGATCGCTTTCACCCGGGGCTCGCTCCCTCGACGGTGCTCGACTACCTGGGGGTGCGGTCCCTCGACGCTTTCGGCTGCCCCGCCGATCACCCCGGCCTGGCGGCGGCCGCGGCGGCGCTGCGACACCTCGAGGAAACCCAGCACGCCCGGCCCCGTCACCTCGACCGGCTGCGCGTCGAGGACGAGGGGGAACTCCTGCTCCTCGACGCCTCCACCCGCCGCAACCTGGAGCTGGTCCGGAACCTCCGGGACGCGACCCGGCGGCACACGCTCCTCGAGGTGCTGGACAGGACCCGGACCCCCGTCGGGGCACGGCGGCTCCGCGCATGGATCCTCGCGCCCCTCCGGGACGCGGGCGCGATCCGTCGCCGGCAGGAAGTAGTCGGCGCCCTCGTCGACGACCCGGGACTCCGGGACGAGATCCGCGAGATCCTCGGCGGTATCCGCGACCTCGAGCGCCTGCTCGGCCGGGCGGCCCTCGGAACCGCCACGCCCCACGACCTGGCAGCCCTGCGCCGCTCCCTCGAGGGCCTCGGCCCACTCGCGGCCGCCCTCGGCCGGATCGACACGACCCTCGGGCGGGACCTGGCGAGCCGCCTCGACCGCCTCGAGGACCTCCTCGACGTGCTGGCGCGGGCCCTGGCCGAGGAACCCGGCGGGATGCCGGGAGAGGGCCGCGTGATCCGGGAGGGGTACGATGCCGACCTGGACGAGGCCCGCGAGCTCGCCCGGGGCGGGCGGAGGCTGGTCGCCGCGATCGAGGCCCGCGAGCGGGAGCGAACCGGCATCCCCTCCCTGAAGGTCCGGTACAACAAGGTCTTCGGGTACTTCATCGAGGTGACCCGGGCGAACCTCGACCGGGTCCCGGACGACTACGAGCGCCGCCAGACCCTGGCCGGCGGAGAGCGGTTCGTCACGCCGGAGCTCAAGGAGCTCGAGGCGCGGATCCTGTCCGCGGAGGAGCGGGTCGGGACCCGGGAGCGGGAGCTGTTCGAGGAGCTCCTGCGGGAGGTCACCCGGCGTGGCTCCCGGCTGCGGGAGTCCGCCGAGGTGATCGGCGACCTCGACGCCCTCGCGTCCCTCGCCGAGGTGGCCGCGAGCGAGGGGTACGTCCGGCCGGTCGTCGACGGCGAGGACCGGGTCGAGATCGTCGACGGGCGTCACCCGGTGGTGGAGCGCCTGGTCGGGGCCGGGGGCTTCGTCCCGAACGACTGCCGACTGGACGACGAGCAGCGAATCCTCGTCGTTACCGGGCCGAACATGGGCGGCAAGAGCACCTACCTCCGCCAGGTCGCCCTGCTCGTGCTGATGGCCCAGGTCGGTTCCTTCGTCCCGGCGCGGGAGGCCCGGATCGGCGTGGTCGACCGGGTCTTCTGCCGGGTCGGCGCGGCCGACAACCTCGCCGGCGGCGAGTCGACGTTCATGGTCGAGATGATCGAGACGGCCAACATCCTCCACGGGGCGACGGACCGGAGCCTGGTCGTCCTCGACGAGATCGGCCGGGGGACGTCGACGTGGGACGGGATGGCGATCGCCTGGGCCGTGGTCGAGCACCTCCACGACCATCCGCGAGTCCGGCCGAAGACCCTCTTCGCCACCCACTACCACGAGCTGACGGAGCTGGCGACACGGCTGCCGCGGCTCGCCAACGTGCACATCACCGTGCGCGAGCACGGGCACGAGGTCGTCTTCCTGCACCGGGTGGAGCCGGGGGCCTCGGACCGTTCCTACGGCATCCACGTCGCGCGGCTGGCCGGTCTCCCGGACCCGGTGGTCCGACGGGCCCGGGAGATCCTCGAGCGCCTGGTCGCGGAAAACGCCGGGGCGCGGGACCTGGTCCGCCCCGTCCCGGGGACACCCCTCCAGCTCGACCTGTTCTCCGCGCCCCGCCCCGATGCCTCGGCCGAGGAGATCCTCGCGCGCCTCCGGGAGATCGACCCGGACGACACGACGCCGCGCCGCGCGCTCGAGATCCTCGCGGAGCTGGTGGAGCTCGCTCGCCGGCGGGACCGGGACTAGGAGCCCGTGTCCTTTCCCCCCCCGCGCCGCCCGATCCGGGCCAGGGTCTTCTCCCGCATCTCCCGGAGTCGCTGCAGCAGCGCCTCGTGCTCGTCGCGGTCGAGCGCGCCGGTCTTCGTCCCGGCAGGCCGCGCGGCGGCCACGGGACACGCCGCCCGGGCGGGCGCGGTCTTCCGTGGCCTCGGCGCCGGGGAGGCGGCGGGCTCCGCCGCGGCGGGGACCGACGACGACGGCTGGCGGCCGGACTCGCGGGGCACGTACCAGACGGCCCGCCCCTCCTGGACGGTCTCGAAGGCATCGCTGTGCCCCGCCAGCGACTCGGAAGCACCGAGGAAGAGGACCCCCCCCGGTTCGAGCACCCGGGCGACCCGGTCGAACAGGTTTCGCTTGAACGGACCGTCGAAGTAGATCGCGACGTACCGCAGAAAGACGGCGGTGAAGCTGCCGAGGGGAGCGAAGCTGTCCTGCAGGTTGAAGCGGCGGAACGTGACGAAGGCGCGGACCTCGTCCTTGACCCGCCAGCCCCTGCCGTCCCTGGTAAACCAGCGATCCCGCACGGCGGGGTCGAGGCCCCGCTCCATCTCCACCGCGTTGTAGACGCCCGCCTCGGCCTGGGCGAGGGCACTCTCGGAGATGTCGGTCGCCAGGATCGCGAGGCCCTCCCGCGGCGCGTCCGGGTTGAGGCGGCAGTACTCGAGCCAGGTGATCGCGATCGAGTAGGGCTCCTGGCCGGTGGAGCAGGCGGCGCACCAGATGCGGACCCGCTCCCGCCTTCCCGCCCGGATCTCCTCGCACCAGGCGGGAAACAGCCGTTCCCGGAGGACCCGGAACGGCTCCCCGTCCCGGAACCAGAGGGTCTCGTTCGTCGTCATCGCGTCGACGATCCGGTCCCGCACCCGGCGCGTCCGGTCCTCGACGGCCTTCCGGTGGAGGTCGGCGAACGAACGGCACTCGAGTTCGCCCAGCAGGCCCCCGAGACGGCTCTCGACCAGGTACTTCTTGTCCGGCCCCAGCGTGATCCCGCACTCCTCCCGGATGTACTCCCGGAGGAGACGGAACTCGTGGTCGTCGAGCTTCATCGCGTCCCCACTCCCGCGAGTGCCGCCTTCGCGACGAGCCGCTCCGCGATCCTCTCGAGGGGCACCGACTCGTCGGAAAGACCGGCCTCGTCCACCGCCCGCGGCATCCCGTAGACGACACAGGTCTCCGCGGACTGGGTGATGCACCAGCAGGCGCCGGACTCCTTGAGCGCCCGCACCCCTTCGAGCCCGTCCTGTCCCATCCCGGTCATGATCACGGCGAGCACCGAGCGCTCCTCCGGGCAGGCGGCGAGGGACCGGAACAGCACGTCCACCGCCGGCTTGCACGAGTTCACGGGCGGTTCGTCGGAGAGCTCGACCACGGGCTTGCCGTCCCGCAGGACGACCTTCATGTGGTGACCGCCGGGGGCGAGGAGCACCGTGCCCCGTTCCACGGCGTCGCCTGCCGCCGCCTCCCGGACCCGCAGCTCCGACAGGTCGTCGAGGCGCTTGGCGAGGGAGGCGGTGAAGACCGGCGGCATGTGCTGCACCATCACGACCGGGAGGGGGTAGTTCCCCGGGAGGGCGGGGATCACCCTGGTCAGGGCCTGGGGCCCCCCGGTCGAGACGCCGATCGCGGTGATCCACGGTTCCCGCGGCCTCCGCCCGGGGCGCGCCGCGGGACGGGGCCGCGGCGTCGGCGCGGGTGCAGCCGGCCGGGCGGCCGCCTTCGCCTCTCCGGCAGGACGGGCGGGAACACTCCCGGCCCGCAACCGGTGACGAACGGCATCGAAGACCCGGCCCAGCTCCGCCTGGAGCAGGCGAACCGAGACACCGTAGCCGGTGCCCGACGGCTTCTGGACGAACTCGAGGGCCCCGGCCTCGAGGGCGCGCACGGTCAGGTCCGCGCCCTCCCCCTCGCCGCTCGAGACCATGATCGCCGCGACGTCGGGCCAGCGCGCCTTCATCTCGGCCAGCAGCTCGAGGCCGGTCATCCCCGGCATGTGATGGTCCACCAGGGCCGCGTCGAACGGCTGGGACTCCAGCTTGCGGAGCGCCTCGCGCCCGTCGTTGGCCGTGACGACCTCCTCCACGCCGGGCAGCTTCCGGGCCACGTCGGCCAGGATGCGCCGGTAGATCAGGCTGTCGTCGACGACGAGGATCCTCAGGCCCATCGCTCCCTCCCCGCGGCCGGGCATCGGCTCAGAGCCGGAACTGCCCGACCACCTCGATCAACTGCGAGGAGAGCCGCTCGAGCTCCCCGGCGCTGGTTCGGATCTGCTCGGCGTGGCCGCTGGTCCCCTCGGCCGACTGCTTGATCCCCTCGATGTTCCGCGCGATCTCCTGGGTCCCCGACGCCGCCTCGGAGATGTTCCGCGCGATCTCCCCGGAGGCCTGGCTCGCCGCCTGGACCGACTGGGAGATCTCGGAAATCGTCGCCGACTGCTCCTCGACCGCCGAGGCGATCGTCCGGGCGATGTCCGACACCTCGGTGATCACGGAGGCGATCTCCCCCATCGCCTCGGCGGCGACGCTCGTGCTCTGCTGCATCTCCTCGATCTGGCGGCTGATCTCCTCCGTGGCCTGCGACGTCTGGCGGGCCAGTTCCTTGACCTCGTTGGCGACGACCGCGAAGCCCTTGCCCGCCTCGCCGGCGGAGGCCGCCTCGATCGTGGCGTTGAGCGCCAGGAGGTTCGTCTGGTCCGCGATGTCGTTGATCACGTCCAGGACCTTCCCGATCTTCCGGGATGCCTCGCGGAGCTTTTCCATCACCTCGGCCGTCTGGCTCGCCTGCCGCTCCGCGTGTGCCGCGATCTCGGACTCCCGCTGGCAGTTCCGGGAGATCTCGCCGATCGTCTCGGTCATCTCCTCGGCCGCGGTGGCCACGGAGTCGAGCATCGCCGACGTGTCGGTGGCGTTTCCCGCGATCCCCGCGATCGTCTGGGACAGCTCCTCCCCGGCCGCGGCCACCGTCACCGCGGCCTCGCTGACCTGGGTGGACTCCTCGGCGAGCGTGTTCGCCTGGGCGGTCAGCTCCTCGGAGGCGCCGGCGAGGAACCCGCTGTCCTCGCGGATCTTGCCCAGCAGGTCGCGGAGGGCCGCCTTCATCCGGCGGAGCGCCGCCGCCAGTTGCCCGAGCTCGTCGGACGAGTCGAGCTCGAGGTCGCTCGCCAGGTCTCCCGCCGCCAGCGCGTCGGCGTAGGCAACGGTCCGGGCGAGGGGCCGCACGAGCATCCGCTGGAGGGCCCAGAGCATCAGGGCGGCCCCGAGCACGATGCCGACCAGGCCGACCCCGATCGCCTTCCGCATCGCGGAGGCGAAGGCCGCGTCCGCCTCGTCGAGGGAGAGCACCAGCTCGAAGGCACCGTGGACCTCGCCTTCCTTCCAGTTCTCCATGCGCGAACCGGTGGGATCCGTTCCGTCCGGGTTGCCCCACCAGGAGGCGGACATCGCCGGGTCACCGTGGCAGTACAGGCACGTCTTCGAGAGGCGCACCGGGCGGAAGTACCGGACCGCGTTCCGCTCCCGGTCGACCACCCAGTACTCCTTGGCGTCCCCCGCCTGGAACGTCTTCAGCACCTTCGCCTCGAGCTCGTCCGGCTCGTTCTCCGGCCGGCGCGGCGAGAACTTCGGCGTCTTGAAGGTGTAGCCCGCTTCCTTGGCGTTCTGCGCCAGGGACTTCATCGACGAGACGACCGGCACCGCCGCCAGGACCTTCTCCATCTCCCCGGCCCGGGCCCATTCCCGGAGCTGGTCCAGGGAGAAGACACCGAGGGCCCATTTCTGCTCCATCTCCTCGCGGGCACCCTCGCCGGTCATCAGGATGCCCCGCGCCTTCTCCACCGCGGTCAGCTGCGCCTGCTTGCGGGCATGCCCCGCGTACAGCACGAGGAGCACGCCCACCAGGAGCGCCGGGATCATGATGGCGAGCACCGTGATCTTGGCCCGGATCGTCATCGCCTGTCTGAACACCATCGTCTTCTCTCCCGCGGCCCGTCAGGCCGTCGCCTGGGCCGCCACGCCGCGGCCGGCCACCCGCTCCAGCACCCGCTCCACCCGGAGCAGGAGCAGGAGGCGTTCGTCCAGCTTGCACACTCCCTGCAGGAACTCCCCCGAGATCCCTCCCGCGTTCGCCGGGGGCGCCTCGATCGTTCGCTCGTCGGTGGTGACCACGTCGCCGATCCGCTCCACCAGGAGCCCGACCGGGTCGGGCCCGGGACGGTCCTCGAGCACGCCCTCCCGGAGGGCGTCCTCCACGTCCTCCCGGGTCTTCAGGATGATGCAGCGGGTCCCGGGTCCGACCCGGGCCGGGGGCAGCCCGAGGAGCATCGCCAGGTCGAGGACCGTGATGATCTGCCCGCGGAGGTTGAGCAGGCCCCGCACGCCGGCGGGTACGTCCTCGAGGGGGGTGAACTCGACCTGGCGGATGATCTCCCGGACCAGGAGGATCTCGACCCCCAGCAGGTCCTTGCCGACCTGGAACGTCGCGAACTGCCGCTCACGCATGGACCGTCCTCCCGCTGAGCACGTCCCGGAGCACCGCGCCGAGGGCCTCCCGGTCGAGCTTGGTCTCCCAGCCGTCGACACCGGCCGCCTCCCCCTCGGCCCGCGCCCGGGGATTGTCCCCGAGCGCGGTGAGGGCGATCACCGGCAGCTCCCGCAGCCCCGGGTCCTGGCGGATCCGCCGCGTCAGCTCGTAGCCGTCCATCCCCGGCATCTCGATGTCGGTCACGAGGAGGTCGTAGGAACGCTCCTGGAGCATCTGCCAGGCCTCCTCCCCGTCGTTGGCGACGTCGACGTTCGCCCCGAATCCCTGGAGGTAACGGCGGACGACCTCGCGGAAGAACGGGGTGTCCTCCGCGAGGAGGACGCGCCGCCCCGAGAGCAGCTCGGTCGTCCCGGCCTCGCCGCCGAAGAGCTCCGGCTCCGCCAGCTCGAACAGGCCGTAGATGTCGAGGAAGATCACCATCCTGCCGTCGATCACGGCCGAACCGAGGATCCCGGGACCGCGGAGGGTCTCCTGGTCGACATCGACCTTCGCCCGGATGACGTCCTCGAAGTCGGTGGCGACGATTCCCATCGTGTGCTTCACCAGCTTCGGGACGATCACGTAGAGCGCGGGGGGTTCCTCCTCCGGCGCGTTGACCGGCAGGTACTCGTGCAGCCGCACGAGGCGGAGCGAACGGTCCGGGTAGCGCAGGTACTCGACGCCGCCCACCCGGTCGATCTCCTCCCGGGAAATCCTCTCGATCCGCGCCACCAGGCCGAGGTTGATCGCGAACACCTGGTCCGGGTGGTTGCGGAAGAGCAGCAGGGACTGGGTCTCCGTCTGCTCCAGCCTCGCCTTCCGCTCCTCCTGGGCGGTGGGGCCCGCCTCGGTCTCGCCGAACTTGAGGCCGGCCTTCTCGGCGATCCCGGCGACGTCGAGAATCATCGCCACCCGGCCGTCCCCCATGATCGTCGCGCCCGCGTAGCAGCGGGAGTCCTTGAGGTAGACCGGCAGGGGCTTGACGACGATCTCCTCGCTGTCCAGCACCTCGTCCACCACCAGGCCGTACCGGTGTGGCCCGACCTTCAGGACCAGCACCTGGACCGCCTTTCTCGCCTCCTCGCCGCCCTCGTCGGCGGGGGCCTCCATGCCGAGCTGCTCCCGGAGCCGGACGATCGGCAGGAGCCGGCCCCGCAGGCGCATCACCTCCGCCCCGTGCACGTGCTCGAGGCGCCGGGTCGGGTCCCCCGTGCGCAGCCGAACCAGCTCCTCCAGGCTCACCTGCGGAACCGCGTAGCGCCGGTCCCCGACCGTGACGACCAGGGACGGAATGATCGCGAGGGTCAGCGGCAGCTTGAGAACGACGGTCGTGCCCTGTCCCGGCCGGCTCTCGACCTCGATCTGGCCACCGAGGGACTCGACGTTGTTGCGCACGACGTCCATCCCGACGCCCCGCCCGGAGACGTCGGTGACCTGCTCGGCGGTGGAGAACCCGGGAGCGAAGATCAGCATGACCGCTTCCCGGTCGTCCATCGCCTGGGCCTGGGCCGGCGTGATCAGGCCGCGCTCCACCGCCTTCGCCTTGACCTTCTCGACGTCGATCCCGCGGCCGTCGTCCTCGATCAGGATGTTGACCTGGCCCCCCTCGTGGAACGCGGCGATCCGCAGGCGGCCGGTGCGCGGCTTGCCCGCGCGCTCGCGCTCGTCCGGCGGCTCGATCCCGTGGTCGGCGGCGTTGCGCAGGAGATGGGTCATCGGGTCGCCGAGGGCCTCGATGATCGACTTGTCCAGCTCGACCTCGCTGCCCTCGATCTCGACCTCGATCTCCTTGCCCGTCTTCCGGCAGAGTTCCCGGATGACGCGGGGGAACTTGCCGAACACCGTCCCCAGGGTCTGCATGCGGGTGCGCATGATGTTCTCCTGGAGCTCGGTGGTGACGGTGTCGACGTTGCCCATCGACGTCCCGATCCCGGGCATGTCGTGGATCCGCCTGCTGAACACCTGGTCGAGAAGCGAGGTGATCCGCTCGAGCTCCCCCTCCAGGCGACCCCGGCTCTTCTCGTCGATCGCGCCCCGCTCAGCCGCCTTCGTCACCTGGTCCCGGGCGTGGCCGAGCGCCTCGTGGAGTCCCTTGACCGCTCCCTCGCCACCGAGGACCTCCCCCAGGCGGCGACCGAGGGCCTGCATCATCTGGTTGCGGGCGAGTACCAGCTCACCGGCGAGGTTCATCAGGCGGTCGAGCAGCTCGACCTTGACCCGCAGGGTCTCGGAGGCGTGGACCTTGCGGGCCCCGCCGCCACCCCCCCCTCCGGCCGGGGCGCCGGGGCCCGGGGAGGAGGCCGGGGCCGCCGCTGGAGCCGCCCCCGGGGGCGGCGTCTCCTTCACCGGTTCCCGCTCCGTGACCGCGTCCTCGGTATCCTCCGCCGACGGCCCGGCATCCGCGGCGGCCTCCGGCGCTCCGCCGGCCTCCTCCCCGCCGGGATCCCCGTCGGCGTCCCCGGACGCCTCCGGCCCTTCCTCCGCCTCGCTCCCGGCCCCGCCCGGCGGTGCCGTCTCCCCGTCCAGGATCCGGCGCAGGCTCTCGACGACGGGGGCCGCGTCCACCTGGTCGGCCCGCTCCAGGTCCTCGAGCATCTCGCGGACCCGGTCGACCCCGGTCAGGAGGGCATCGATCATCTCCGGGGTCGCGGCGAGCTCCCCGTCACGCACCTTCATGAGGACGCTCTCCATCACGTGGGTGAGCGTCTCGATCGGGCGCACGCCGAAGAAACCGAACCCCCCCTTGATGCTGTGGATCGCCCGGAACACGCGGTTGACCAGGTCGTCGGAGACCTGCCCGCCCGCCCGCTCCAGCTCGAGGAGATCGGGCTCGATCGCCGCCAGGTGTTCCTTGGACTCGGTGATCAGTTCCTCGAGGATCTCGAGATCTTCCTGGTTCACCACCTCGGCCTCTCCGCGGGACGGTCCACGGACCGGCGCCCACCCCGGCGCCGGACGGGACCCCCTCGGGAGCCTCTTCGGCCCCGGGAAGGCCGTCCTTTAGGACAACGTCGCGGGTACGTGCCGGTCGGCTCGACGCCCGTTCGGGCTCAGGAAGACGCGAGGACCACGCGGGCGGCATTCTCGAGGGACTCGCGGACGGCGACCAGGTCGCCCAGCCGGGTCAGCTCGAGAAGGTCCCGGACCTTGCCCCGGGGCCGGGCCAGGGCAAAGGCTCCCCCGGCGGCGAGGATCCGGCGCCGGGCCGCGACGATCTCGCCGAGGGCCGCCGAGTCCACGTAGGTCACGCCGGCCAGGTCCAGCACCACCCGTGGCGCGGACTCGCGGCACGCCTCGTCGACCGCTTCCGCCAGGGCCGCCAGGGACGGACCGATCGTCAGCCGCCCCGCCGGCGAGAGGATCGTCACCCCGTCCCCGCGATGCTCGATGCCAACCGGGATCATCCGGACTCCTTCGCCTCCCCTTCCCCGAGGAGCTTCTCGAGGATCAGGGTGGTGCCGCCGGGACCCGTGCGCCAGTCGACGGCGTCGACGAGGCTGCGGATCAGCAGCAGCCCCCGGCCGGACGGGCGAAGGAGGTTCTCCGGGTCGGTCGGATCCGGGATCGCGGCGGGATCGAAGCCGGGGCCCCGGTCGGCGATCTCCACGCGGACGCGGTCCGCCCTCACCCGGAAGGTCAGCCGGACCGGCTCGCCGGGCCGGTCCCGGTGGCCGTGCTCGATCGCGTTGATCGTTCCTTCCCGGACCGCGAGGCCGAGGTCCAGCCGCTGGTCGTCGTCCAGCCCCGCCTGGCGGCCGACCTCCTCGGCGATCCCCTGGACCAGGTCGAGCCAGGCGATGTCGCCCGGGATCTCGACCAGAAGGACGCCGGGAGGGGCCATCGTCTTCTCAGGCCCCCGCCGCCGCGTCGCCGAACAGGATCGTCGTCAGGGCCGCCTCCGGGTGCTCCCAGGCCGCTCCGTAGATCTTCCCGACGACCTTCCCGTCCCGCAGGACGATCGCCGTCGGCACGCCCTCGACCCCGTACTTCCGGGCGATCTCGTCGTGGGCGATCTCCCCGGTCAGGCCGACGAAGCGGAACGAGAGTCCCGGCACGTTCCCCAGCTCCTCGACCACCCGGATCAACCGGGGCACGAACCGCTCGCAGTGGGGGCACCAGGTACCGAACAGGACCAGGACCTCGACCGGACCGTCCACGCGGCGGAGCAGGGCGAGGTCCCCCCTGGCGGGCGTGTACTTCGCCGCGTTCCGCCGGTACTCGGGCATCCGGGCGAGCAGCGCCTCGGGGGACTGTTCCCCGAGCATCGGCTCGCCGGGACCGAGGACCAGGGTCTTTCCCGCCAGGTTGAACCGGACCTTGCCGCGCTGGATCGCGATCGAGGCCTCCTCGAGGGGCTCGGCTCCCGCGTCCACGGCCCGGGCATCGGGATCCCCCTCGACCGGCCCGACGGCATCGGCCGGAAGGAGCCTTGCCTTCTTCTCGCCGGCCAGCACGAGCACCGGGCCGGGGAGCCGGTCGCTCTCGACCAGCACCCGGGGAACCCCTCCCTCCGTCCGGTAGATGCGGGCGCCCGGGTCGACGGCATCCCCGACGGTCAGCTCGAGGTGACCCGTCAGGAGCACCTTGACCGGGGGGGCCCCGGCGTGGACCGGGAGGATCGACAGGGCCAGGAGGAGCAACGGGACGAGCGGCAGGCTGGCGACGGAACGTCTTTTTCCGGCATGCATCATGGCACCTTCCCGGAGGCGAGCCGGTCCAGGTCCTCGTCCGGGGGGATCCCGTTCCAGACCCGGACGACCACGCCGTCCCTCACGAGGAAGCTCCGCGGGAGCTTGCGGTAGAGCGGTTTCAGCAGGCTCCAGGGGGCTCCCCGCACGTCGAACGCGGGCCCGGCGGTCCAGAGGAACTCCACCTCGAGTTCCTCGTTCTCCTCCGCCAGCCCGAAGACGTCCACGGGGCCACCGACGAGGGCGAGGTGCTCGTTGACCCGGGGGATCTCGGCACGGGTCGTCTCGTCGGCCCGGTCGAGGAGCAGGACCAGGTGGGTCCCCTCCTGGAGCTCGGGGATGATCTCGTCCAGGCGCAGCGAGGCGACCGTCGTCCCGGGGCGAAGCCGGGTGGCGAGGTCGTCGAGGGGAAGGGAGGGAGCGAGCAGCGCGAGGGCCACCCCCGCGGCGAACCCGGCCGGGACCAGCGCCCAACGAAGGCGCGCCGGCCGGGTCGGCCGTCCCAGCCAGGAAAGCCCCGCCAGCACGAGGAAGCCGATGTCCTCCGCGAGCGCCTGGCCGGGCGTTCTCTGGACCAGGTTCCCGAAGCAGCCGCACGAGGAGTAGTCCTCGAGGGGATGGACGAACTCCCAGGCCGTGATCGCCACGAACCCGGCCATCATCAGGGTCACCGCGACGAGGATGGGCGGGCGCCGGAGCCCCGCGACGAGGGCCAGTCCCAAGGCCGCCTCCAGGCCGATCACCAGGATCCCGCCCCAGGTGGCGAGGCCGGGTGGCAGGAGACCGAGCCGGACGATCTGTTCGGCGAACCCGGCCGGGTCCACCCCCTTCGTCCACGCGCTCGCGAGGAGCACCAGGCCCAGCAGGATCCCGGCGAGGGTCCCGATCATGCGGGACCAGCGGGCGGAGGCCGGGATCCCGGTCCCGTTCCGGGCGCCTTCCGGGATCGCCGTCGTCGTCATCGTGCCTCGCTCCCCGGGCCGGTGGACCGTTCCGGCCACGGTGCCCAGAGCGTAGGACCACCCCGGGGAACCCGCAAGGAAAGGGCTTCGTCGCTGCTCGTCATCGTTCGCCGGGATCTGCGCCGGCTCCCCGGTCGAGGACGCGGTAGCGGACCGCCTCGGCCACGTGGCGGGCCTCGATCCGCTCGCCACCATCCAGGTCGGCGAGGGTTCGCGCCACCCGCAGGACCCGGTCCCGGGACCGGGCGGAAAGACCCAGCCGGCCGAGGGCGTCCCGGAGCAGGCGCGCGGCGGCCGGCGCCGGCCGGGCGACCCGTCGCAGCGCCGACGGTGCCAGGGTCGCGTTCGCGGTGGCCCCCGCCAGCCGGTTCCGCTCGAGCTGCACCCGCCGCGCGGCAACGACCCGCTCCCGGACCCGGGCGGAAGGCTCGCCGGGAGCCCGCGCCTCCAGCTCGACCGGCCGCACGGCCGGCACCTCCACGTGCAGGTCGATCCGGTCGAGGAGGGGCCCGGAAACCCGCCCCCGGTACCGTTCCCGCAGTCGCGGCGAACAGCGACAGGTCCGCACGCCGCTGCCGAGCCACCCGCAGGGACAGGGGTTCATCGCCGCGACGAGCACGAACCGGGCCGGGAAGGTGACCCGGCCGGCCGCCCGGACGACCGCGACCTCGCCGTCCTCCAGGGGCTGCCGCAGCGCCTCGAGGAGCGCCCGCGGAAACTCGGGCAGTTCGTCGAGGAAGAGCACCCCGTGGGTGGCCAGGGTCACCTCCCCCGGGCGGGGCGGGACTCCCCCGCCGACCAGCCCGGCGAGGGACGCACCGTGGTGGGGAGCCCGGAACGGACGGTGCTCGAGGAGCGCCGCGCCCGGGGGGAGGAGCCCGGCCGCGGAGTGGATCCTGGTGACCTCGAGAGCCTCTTCCCGCGACAGGGGCGGCAGGATCGACGGGAGGCGCCGCGCGAGCATCGTCTTCCCCGACCCGGGCGGACCGACGAGCAGCAGGTTGTGGCCGCCGGCGGCCGCGACCTCGAGGGCACGACGAGCGAGAAGCTGGCCCTGGACGTCGGCGAGATCGAGTTCCCGGGCCCGGGGCGGCGGAGGCTCGGGCGGAAGCGGGGCGAGGGCCTCCCGGCGGCCGCGGAGGACGGCCACGGCCGCCCCCAGGTGGTCGACCGGCAGGATCTCCAGTCCTCCCACCGCCGCCGCCTCCCGGGCGGTTTCCGGCGGCACCAGGATGCCCCGGAATCCGGCCTCCCGGGCCGCCGCGGCGGCGACGACCGTGCCCGGAGCCGGTCGAAGTCGGCCGTCGAGCCCGACCTCCGCGGTGGCCACGACCCCGCCGAGCGCACCGGCAAGGGCCCGGTCGGACAGGGCCGCGACGGCCAGGCACATCGGCAGGTCGAGACCGGTGCCCGCCTTGCGCATCCCGGCCGGGGCCAGGTTGAGGATCACCGGCTGGATCGCGTCCTCCCCGGTCCACAGGCCGGCGGCCCGCAGGGCGACCGCCAGCCGTTCCCGCCCCTCGCGCACCTCGATCGACGCCTGGCCGAGGATCGCGGTCCGCGGGAGCCCCCCCACTCGCGCCGCCTCGACCTCGACGAGAACTCCCCGCACGCCGAGGAGCGCGGCTCCGTGGGCCTTCGCCAGCACCACCCGCGCCATCGGTCCACCTCCACGGGGGGAACCGTAACGGGGCCGGGCGGGGACGCCAGCGATTCGCCGGGACCGGGTTCCCGGCCCGGGAGCCACTCGCTCCGGGTCTCAGCGCGCGACGGTCAGCCGGTCCCCGGGATGGATGACGGTCTCGGGATCGATCCCGTTGAGCTCGCAGAGCTGGCGGACGGTCAGCCCGTACCGGCGGGCGATGCGGGAGAGGGTCTCTCCCCGCCGGACGACGTGGATCCTCCGTCCCGCCTCGTCCCGGGTGCGGGAGGCCTCCCGCCGGGCCGCCTGGCGGGGAACGGCGGGGATCCGGATCCGCTGCCCGGGCCGGAGGAGCGGGTTCCGGCGGCGGAAGCCGTTGGCCGCCCTCAGGTCCGCCAGGGTGACACCGTAGCGCCGGGCGATCCCCCACAGGGTGTCCCCGCGGCGGACCACGTGGACCCGTCCGCCCCGGGCCGGACGGCTGGACGCGCGGGACGCGGGCGAGCGCCGGACGGACGCCACGACCTTCCCCGGCGGACGCACCCGGAGCCGCTGCCCGGCCACGATCCTGGTCGAGCGCCCGAGGCCGTTCCAGCGCTGGAGGTCCCGCACGGTGACCCCGAACCTCCGGGCGATCCGGGAAAGCGTGTCCCCCCGCCGGACGACGGTCGTCCCGTCCGGGTCGATCCGGGCCGGCCGCCGCGGCGGCGGGGGCGCCGGACCCCGGGGGATCACCAGCACCTGGCCCGGGTGCAGGAGCGTTCGCCGTCCCATCCGGTTCGCCTGCTGGATCGCCCGGACGGTGGTGCCGTGGCGGCGGGCGATCCGCGAGAGGGTGTCTCCCCGGCGGACCCGGTACTCGACCCGGACGATCCGCTTCTCCGGCGGGATCTTCGCGAGGGCCTCCGCGAAGCCGCGGGCGTGGCCCACGGGAACCTTGAGGGGGAAGTCGGGCCAGTGGGGCGGCGTCTGGTGCCGGCGAATCGCCGGGTTGAGGCGCCGGAGGGTCGCGACGTCGGTCCGGGCGCAGCGGGCGAGGATCTCCAGGTCCGTCGGGGTCGGAACGGTGACCAGCTCGTACCGCTCCGGGGGCTCGGGCACGACATCCCCGAAGCCGAAGGAGGCCGGGTCCTTGGAAATCAGGGTGGCGGCGAGGATCGCCGGGACGTAGTTCCGGGTCTCGCGCCGGAGCAGCCGGCGCCGGGAGAGGACCCAGAAATCCCGGCTCCGCGCCCGTCGGATCGCCCGCCGTACCCGGCCCTCCCCCGCGTTGTAGGCGGCGAGGGCCAGGTACCAGTCCCCGAACTCGTCGTACAGGTCCCTCAGGTAGGCCGCGGCCGCCCGGCAGGACTTCTCCGGGTCGGCCCGCTCGTCGATCCACCAGTCGACCACCAGGCCGTAGCGCCGGGCCGTCGACGCGATGAACTGGAAGATGCCGCGGGCCCGGGCCCTCGAGTAGGCGGACGTCTTGAACCCACTCTCCACGTGGGCCATGTAGACCAGGTCGCGGGGCACCCCCTCCTCGGCGAAGATCTCCCGGAACCGCTCGATCCACCGGCCGGAACGCCGCAGGCTGCCGGCGAGGAAGGCGCGCCAGGGCCCCTGGTACTGCTCGATCCAGGCCAGTACCTGCCGGTTGCGGACGACCGGGTAGTCGGCCTCGACGCCGGCGGCCGCCTCGCCCACCTCCTCGACCCGCCCGGTGTCCAGGCTCGGTTCCGGGCCCTCGAGGATCTCCTGGCTCTCCTCCGAGACCCCCGCCCCGGTTCCGAGCTCCGCCAGGGCCTCCGCCTCGGCGAGGGAACGGTCCCGCTCGATGCGCAGGGCCCGCAGGCGCCGGCTCATCTCCTCGTCCCGGGTGGCCAGGGGCGCGACCAGCTCGAAGACCCGCTTCCAGGTCGCCTCCGCCTCCTCGACGAGCCCGAGCCGCGCCTGCTCGCGCGCGAGGAGAACCAGCTCGATCGATCGGGCGATCGCCCGCTCCCGTTCCTCGGCCGAGAGCGGACGCGGCGCAGCCGGGCCGCCGGGGGGTGCCGAGGGAACCCCCGAGGCTTCCCCGGCGCCCGCCGGCGCCACGCGGGAGACGCCGGCGCACCCGCCGGCGAGGAAGACCGGCAGGACCAGGATCAGCAGGGAAACGAGGAACCGGGACCTGGTCCCGGGGGGCAGCGGCGGCATCAAGGAGAACGCTCCCGGAGCGGGTCGCTCCTGTCCCCCGGGCGCGGAACTCCCGCCCGGGCCGTGGCGGGGCGCAATATAGGCGAGGTCCTCCCGGATCGTCAACGTTCCCGGCCGCCCGGGGCCTGCCGTCGTTGACCTCCCCCGCCCCGCCCCGTACCCTGTTTCCGTCCCGGCCGGCGCCGCTTCCGGCGGCCTCCGGCACGGGTTTCCGGCTTTTCCCCGGCGACGCCCGGACCGGCCGCCCGGCCCCCCCGAGGGGCGCCGCGCCGCCCTTCCCCGGCGAGGAGGATCTCCAGCGATGAAAGGCTCCCGCAACACCCCCCGCCCCGGCCCGACCGCGGCGGTGGACAGCTCCCAGCAGGAGAAGCAGAAGGCCCTCGACATGGCCGTCGGCCAGATCGAGCGCCAGTTCGGCAAGGGCGCGATCATGCGCCTCGGCTCGGATCGGCACCTGGACGTGCCGGCGATCCCGACCGGTTCCCTTTCCCTCGACTGGGCCCTCGGGATCGGTGGGGTTCCCCGGGGCCGCGTGGTCGAGATCTACGGCCCGGAGTCGTCCGGGAAGACGACCCTCGCCCTGACCGTCATCGCCCAGGCCCAGAAGGCCGGGGGCATGGCTGCCTTCATCGATGCGGAACACGCGCTGGACCCGGACTACGCCCGGCGCCTCGGCGTCGACGTCGACAACCTGCTGGTCTCCCAGCCCGACAGCGGCGAGCAGGCCCTCGAGATCGCCGAGGTCCTGGTCCGCTCCGGGGCCCTGGACGTGCTGGTCGTCGATTCCGTGGCCGCCCTGGTCCCCCGGGCCGAGCTCGAGGGAGAGATGGGCGACTCCCACGTCGGTCTCCAGGCGCGACTCATGAGCCAGGCCCTGCGGAAGCTGACCGGCATCGTCGCCAAGTCCCGCACCTCCCTGATCTTCATCAACCAGCTCCGGGAGAAGGTCGGGGTGATGTTCGGCAACCCGGAGGTCACCACCGGGGGCCGGGCACTCAAGTTCTACGCATCCCAGCGGATCGACATCCGCCGGATCGGGGCGATCAAGGACGGCGACCAGGTCGTCGGCAACCGCACCAAGGTCAAGGTCGTCAAGAACAAGCTGGCGCCGCCCTTCCGCCAGGTGGAGTTCGACATCCTCTACAACCAGGGAATCTCCCGGGAGGGCGACCTGATCGACCTCGGCATCGCCCACCGCCTGGTGCAGAAGTCCGGTTCCTGGCTCTCCTACGGCGACGTCCGTCTCGGCCAGGGCCGTGAGAACGCCCGGCAGTTCCTCCGGGAACACCCGGAGGTCGCGGCGGAGATCGAGGGAAAGCTCCGCGAGATCCTCGGGCTGCGCCCGGCGAGCGCGGCCGAGCCCCGGGGCGGCGAGGAGAAGCCCGCCGCGGACACTCCCGAGGTCTCGCCGCCTCCTCCCGCCCGGGGTCGGCGTCCGTCGAGCCGGGCCTGACGGGAGCGGCCCTTGGCCCGTGACCGCCACCGGGGGGGACCGCCGCGCGCGGTCCCCTTCCTCGTGGTTCCCGCGGCGGCCGCGGGACTCCTCGCACTCGCCGCGCCCGGCGGCCCCGGTCCCGCGGCCGGGCACGGCCTGCTCGCCTTCGTCCCTCCCCTCCTCGCGATCGGCCTCGCCCTCCTCCTCCGCCAGGTCGTCCCGGCCCTCCTGCTCGGCGTCCTGGCCGGGGCGCTGGTCCGGGAGGGATTCCACCCCGGCCTCGCCCTCGTGCGTCTCGTCGACCACGACCTGGTCCGGGCCCTCGCCGAGCCCGGCAGCACCGACCACGGGCACCTGAAGATCGTCCTGTTCACCCTCCTTCTCGGCGGCATGGTGGGTCTCGCCGCCCGGTCCGGCGGGGCGGCGGGCCTGGTCGCCCTGGTCGCCCGCCGGGCCCGCACCCGCGAGCGGGGCCAGCTCGCGGCGTTCCTCGCCGGCCTCGTCGTCTTCTTCGACGACTACGCGAACACCCTGGTCGTCGGCCCGTCCCTCCGGCCGCTGACCGACCGGCTCGGGATCAGCAGGGAGAAGCTGGCATTCATCGTCGATGCGACCGCCGCCCCGGTGGCCTCCCTGGCCCTGGTCTCCACCTGGATCGGCTACGAGGTCGGCCTGATCGGCCAGGCGCTCCCGGGGACCCGGCTCGCCGGGCACGACCCGTACGGTGTCTTCCTCGCCTCCCTGCCCTACCGGTTCTACGCCTTCCTGATGCTCGCCTTCGTCGGGCTCGTGGCGGTTCTCGGGAGGGACCTGGGACCGATGGCGAAGGCGGAACGACGGGCGGCCCGGGGAGAGGTCCTGCGCCCCGGCTCCACGCCCCTCGCGCGCACCGACCTGCTGGAAGGCCGGGAACCGGCCTCCCCGGGAGCGGCGATCCTCCTGGCCGCCCTGCCGATCGTCGCGGTGGTCACGGTGACGTTCGGAGCCCTCTGGGCCACCGGGCGGGCGGCCCTCGCCAACGCCGGGGACGTCGCGGGGACCCTGCCGGCTCTCCGGGTGCTCGGGTCGGTCCGCCACCTCGGGGCCGTGCTCGGTGCATCCTCCTCTTACGATGCCCTGCTCTACGGCTCGGCGGCCGGGGTCGCCCTCGCCGCCCTCGCCGCTCTCGCCCTTCGACGGCTCGACCTGGCCGCGACCGTGGAGGCGTTCCTCGAGGGGATGCGGGCAATGCTCCTCGCCGTCGTCATCCTGGTCCTCGCCTGGATGATCGGGGGAGCCTGCGCCGACCTGGGAACGGCGGAGGCGGCCGTCGGGCTGGTCGGGGGCTGGCTGCCGGCCCGGCTCGTTCCCGCGGCCGTCTTCCTCGTCGCGGCAGCGATCTCGTTCGCCACCGGGTCGTCCTGGTCGACGATGGCGGTCCTCGTGCCGGTGGCCCTGCCGCTGGCCGATCGTCTCGCCACCCTCGGCGGCTGGGCCGAACCGGCCGCCCTGCGGCTGCTGGTCGCCACGACCGGGTCGGTCCTGACCGGCGCAGTCTTCGGCGACCACTGCTCCCCCCTGTCCGACACGACCGTGATGTCCTCGATGGCCGCCTCGTGCGACCACGTCGACCACGTCCGCACGCAGATGCCCTACGCCCTCCTGGTCGCGGGGATCTCCCTCCTCGCCGGGGATCTCGCGGTCGGCTTCGGCGTCCCCCCCTGGCTCGGCCTCGCCGCCGGGACGGGGGTGCTGTTCCTCGTGCTGCGGTTCGCGGGGCGCCGCCCCGCGGACGGGAGGTGACCGGGATGCACTCGCACCCTCTCCTGCCTGCCATCGCCGCGATCCTCGCGGCCCTCCTGCCCGCCTGCGCCGCCGCCGGCACCCCTCCGTCCCGGCAGGAGATCCGGGACGGGATGGCCATCCCCTCCGAGGGAGACCTGCTCCGCGGCCTCCGGGACGGCACCGGGTTCGTCCGCTCCCGCCGGCAGGCCGAGGTCCTCTTCCCGGTCCTTGCCCGGGAGGAGTTCGGCGCGGAGGCCCTCCCGGCCACCGGCCCGTTCGTGGCGGCGATCTGTCCCCACGACGACCATCTCTACGCCGGCCACGTCTACCTCCACGCGATCGCCGGGATCCGGGCCCCACGGGTCCTGGTGATCGGGGTGTTCCACGCCGCCCGCCTGTGGGACCTCGAGGGAAGGCTCGTCTTCGACCGCTACGTCGCCTGGCACGCTCCCCTCGGGCCGGTGCGGGTCGATCCCCTGCGCGGGGAGCTGCTGGCCGCCCTGCCGGCGGACGACACGGTCGTGGACGACGGGATGCACGACCGCGAGCACTCGCTCGAGGCGATCGTGCCGTTCCTCCAGTGGTTCCGCGGAAAGGACGTCACGATCGTCCCGGTCCTGGTCCCCTACGTCACGTGGGACCGGCTCGAGGAGCTCGCGGACCACCTCGCGGACGCCCTCGCCTCGGTGATCCACCGGCACGGCTGGGTCCTCGGAAGGGACGTGGCGATCGTGATCTCGTCCGACGCCGTGCACTACGGCCCGGACTTCGACCACGCCCCGTTCGGCGAGGACGCCGCGGCCCACGAGCGGGCGGTCGCCCGGGACCGGGAGCTGGCGGAGCGCCACCTGGAGGGCCCGTTGGCCGAGGAGAAGCTGCGCGGGCTCTTCGAGGCGCTGGTCGACCCCGCGGACGTCCGGCGCTACCGGGTCCCCTGGTGCGGGCGGTTCTCCGTCCCGTTCGGCCTGGAGCTGACCCGGAAGGTGGCCGCTCGCCTCGGGCTGCCGGTCCCGGTGGGCCGGGTCCTGCGCTACGGGACCAGCCTGACCGAGGCCGAGCCCCGGGTCCCCCGGGAGGTCCGGGAGGAGGGCCTCGGGACCACCGCCCCCTCGAACTTCCACCACTTCGTCGGCTACCTGGCCCTCGGGGTGGAGGTCCCGGGAGGGGGCCGCTGACGACCCCCTCCGCGACTTGACGGCGGCGCGAACGTTCTCTACATTCCTCGCGTCCACCAGGTGCCCAGGTAGCTCAGTTGGTAGAGCACGTGACTGAAAATCACGGTGTCGGTGGTTCGACTCCGCCCCTGGGCACCACTCGCTTTCCTCCTCAGCGCAGCGGGCTCTCGCCGCAGTCGTCCACGGCGGTCACCAGGTAGAACCAGGTCGCGCCGTCGGACGCGGCCCCCGCGTCGGTCCACTGGACTCCCGGCTCCGAGGGATCCTCGTCCGTCACGTCCGCGGCGTGCGGCCCGCCCCACCCGGACGGGTCCGGGCTCGCGTCCCGGTAGACGTTCCAGCGCAGGCCCGGGTCGCCGGGATCGTCCCACGCGAGCCTCACGTCGTCCCCGGCCTTGTCGACCAGGAGCCCCGTCGGGTCCCCCGGCAGGCTGCACGGGCAGTGCCCGGAAACGCAGCTCCGCTCCGTCGGACACCCGCTCCCCGGCTCCCGCCCCTCGACCGCGTAGTAGAAGTCCGCCGTCGAGGCCGCGTCCTCGTCGAGGAACGACGTCGTCTCCGTCGTCCCGTAGACCTCCCGGCTCCGCAACGCCTCCTCGCACGAGACCCTCGACCGGTACACGTTGTACCCGTCCGCCCCGGGCACCGGGTCCCAGGTCAGCTCGTACCCCTCGGGACACCGCCCGTCCGATCCCCGCAGGTTCTCCGGGGCCGAGCCGGGCCAGGTGTCCGCCACGTACTCGCGGACGACGATCGTGTCCAGCCAGAGCCCCTGCCCCTCGGTGCCCTCCCTCGCGTCGGACCCGAACCGGAACCGGACCCTTGCCCGCCGGCCGGCGAACGGGTTCAGCGAGACGAACTGCGGGACGTCGAACGTGTCCAGGGAGGCGCCGGTCGCATCCCCGTCCCCGTCGAACATCTCGATCCCTTCCTCGATGCCGAAGGGGAACGGCAGGAATGCGCACCCCCGGTCGACCTGGTTCCCGTTGTAGCTCCCGTCGCGGAGGGAAGACCACTTCCCGCTGCTCGAGGCGTCCCGGGCCTCGACGGTCAGGCCGTCGTGTGCCCAGCTCTCGTACTCGGGGATGGAATACCCCTCGGAATCGACCCAGATCCGGAAGGTCACCGCGGCTCCCCCGGTCGGCACGTCGAACGCAGGGCTCTCGAGGGCCCCGTCCACACCGGGGGGATAGGTCGTCCCGTCCCCGACCCGCATCGAGTACGCGCCGCTGTGGGCCCGGTCATCGACCGGCCCCTCCCACGCGTCCTGCCACGGCGGGAAGAGCCCCGGGCACTCCGACACCTCCCCGGTCCCCGCCGCCACCCCGTGGGTGAACCCCTGCGCCGTCCCGTCGTCGAAGTCCCAGCGGACGACCTCCGCCCCGAGGTCCCGGTTGACCGGGATCGTGAACTCCGGGTCGTGCCCGTTCTCGATGCACCAGGCCTCGTCGTTCTCCCAGCCCGGCCCCCGGGGCGGCCGCAGCCGGAACCGTGCCGTCGCGTTCACCGGCGCCCCCTCGTGGACGCGGAAGAGGAACGGGTCGTCCGTCCCGTCCATCCAGGGGGTGGACTGGTAGGGATAGTTGCGCCAGCCGTTCACCCGCGTGTAGACGGCCGAGGGCTGCAGAAGATCGAGAAACGATTCGCTGGTCTCGATCTCCACGGGGTCGACCGGCAGCCACTCCGAGCTGTCGAAGAGGGTGATCGGCAGCTCGATCCCGACGAGCTCGCCGGGGTCCGCGGTCCAGTCCCCGTCGCAATCCCCCGTGAGCCGTACCCGCGCCCGCTCCTGCCGGCAGACCCTGCGGATGCACGAGACGAACGAGGTGGACTCCATCCCCCCGTACGACGCCGTGACGTCGTCCCCGTCCGCAACCTGGAGCACGCCGTCCCCCGGGGTCACCGGCCCGTCCTTCCCGGCCCAGGCGAGAGAGATCGTCCCCTCGTGGTAGCCCAGCCCGGTCAGCGCCTCGGCGGTGATCGTCTCCTCGTCCCCCCCGGTCGTCTCCAGGGTGACCGTCACCGCCCCCGGCTCGTCGCGATCCTTCACCGCCACCGTGAGCTCCCCGGCGCAGAGGTGGTACGCCCAGTCCTGGTCGATCCAGGGACCGTCCACCAGCTCCATCGAGCGCGCAACGTTGAGCCGGCCGTACCCCATGTAGACGTCCCACCCGGGCGTGTCCTCCTCCGGCCTCCCCACCTGGTCGTCCGCTCCCAGCCGCAGCAGGTGCCTCACCTCGTGGTGGTGGAGGCCCGGGTCCCGGCTGAGCAGCAGGGCCGCGGCTCCCGCGACGAGCGGACAGGCCGCCGAGGTGCCTCCACCCACGTCGTACCGGTCGTCCGGCTGGGTCGTCCAGACGTAGTCCCCGGGCGCCGAGACCTCCAGGTGATCCCCCCACGAGTAGATCCGCTGGTCGTGCCAGTCGGTCCCGCCGACGGCGATCACCTCGTCGAGGACCGCCGGCAGCTGCCCCTTGCGGGAACCACAGTTCCCGATCGCGGCAACCTGGACGGCACCCCGTCCCTCCGCGTACCGGGCGGCATCGGCGAGGACGTCCGACCACCAGTCGGTGCTGAGGGACATGTTGACCACCCGGGCGCCGTTGTCGACCGCCCAGCGGATCGCCTCCGCGACCGTCTCCGCCAGGATCGCGCCGTCGGAGTCCATCACCTTG
>Ga0256914_1001020_pt1 | contig 26655 bp, 23 predicted proteins | sample HulkmetaG_FD_191571 | JGI IMG/M metagenome (GOLD analysis project Ga0256914, IMG submission 191571) | Hydrothermal chimney microbial communities from Main Endeavour vent field at the Juan de Fuca Ridge, Pacific Ocean - Hulk | ecosystem: Environmental > Aquatic > Marine > Hydrothermal vents ... | reverse complement strand
AAAACCTTCCGGTTTACTTAAAAACCAAACTTCTATCTCGGATTCATCATTTTCATCCGTACCGTATTTGGTTGCGAATTTCCACAATTTATCGTTTTTTAGAAGTAGATACATCTGCATATTTTCCGTTTTTAAGATTTTCGAATCCAGTATCTCATACGAAATATTTGAAGTTGAGTTTACATCTTTGACATTTTCATGAACCGTGATATCGGTACCGTTTATATCCAATTTGGCAAAAACCGTATCACCATTTTCCTCCCATGAAGTGTAAAAAGTACTATTATTCAAATCATCTACCGACATTGGTAGAGTATTGTTTTTATCGAGTACTTTTACCTCTATTTCTCTGTTTACTGTTTCTATCCCGTCAGTTAAATTTATTTCCATACTATCCGTACCGTTAAAATCGTTCGGAGGAAAATAGACGACACTATTTATCTCACCTACGGAAACGGTAAAGTTGTTATCGACAATTTGATCATTTATTTTCAAGCCGCCATGTTGTGGTTTTTGCACTATACCCATAGTCAAAGGATCGCCGTCCGCATCCATAGGAACTACTGCTTTTAGCATATTTATAGGAACTTCGTTTAATGTGATAGGGGGAAATTTCAGACCGATTTCAGGGGCATGATTTCCATCGCCAAATACAAACCCGGGATAACCCATAGGCTTTTGTTTATACCATTTTTCTATATTTATACCGTCATCATCTTTTATAAAGATCATAAGATAAGCGAGAGTTTGATCTATCAGTGTTAAATTATGCTCTTTTCCTTCAACGGTTGCTACAACATTTCCGTTTACAATTTCATATGTTCCTTTTTCGACATTTAACATATATCCGTTTTGTTCCGTAACCGTTATATTTTGATCGGTTGTGTTTAATTCCGTATAGATCGTATTATTATTCTCTTCCCAAGAGGAGTAAAAAGTTTTGTTTGCAAAAATATCGGCAGTAACAGGGACACTTTTTACGGTAACAAAAGTTCTAATCTCATCAAAACTGTTTTGATCTTTCGTCTCATCCTCCCCTTCCCCGTCATAATCTTCCGCGACTTCGGCTACGACGCTAAATATATTTTCAGGTTCGTCAAATTCCGATAAAGGAATACTAAGTTCAACACCGTTAGATAGGACTTTATAGTTATAGTTTTCAACCAAAGATACACCGTCTCCTTGTAGCTCGCCTTCTGCAAACATGATTTTGGCAAGATAAGAATCATCTTTCATCATGCCGAATTCAAACTGTTTATTGATCTCTATCCATAGTATATTTGAGTAACCGTCCGTCGGTTCAACGCTATCGATCGCATTTTTTATGCTACCTTTGGCTTTTACCGTTATAACAAGATTATTGTTTTTTATGGTTGTAACCATAGATATCAACTCGAAACCAGGATTTTTCCCTTTGGAGTCGTTTGAAGGATCTTCGACGACTTGAGTGAAATTCGCACTCATTTGGTATATTTTAGCTTTTGCGTCGTCGATATTACCAAAAAGATAAAACTCTTCACCCGAGTTTGCATCCTTTAGTACGGAATATTTATCGGTTTTTATAACTCTTTGTATATCCGAGTCAGAGGTTTTTATTTTTCCGTCTTCAACGGTATAAGTTGATAAATCAAATTCTTGTTCATTGTATTTATTCGTCCATTTTATATGAGTTTGATTGAAATCGAGCATACCGAATTCCGCACTACCTACAACATAGAAAGTTTTGTTTTCTATCTCATCTTTTTTGATCGGTAATTCGGCAGGATCGAAAGCGCCTCCATTATCGGCTATATTGTTGGAAATCTCTCTCTTTTTCATAGCTTGCGCCAACTTTTTAGTAGCATCGCTATCACCGGAGTTACCGTCTTTTAAATCTTCCGCGACATCTTCTATGATTTGTGTTACACTTACATTCGCATCTCTCGCCGCTTCATGAAACGCACCTATAATCTCTTTATAATCACCTTTTACCGGATCATCCGCTAAAGGATCGATACCGAACATAGATTTTATGTCTTCGTTTGCGGCTTTAAGATTTTGCTCATTTGCTCCGATCTCTTGCATTCTTACCACAACCGCTTCGGTCAACGGCGAAATATTCACTTTCACAGCCCCGCTATCGGTAGTTACGGCCGCTGCGGATCTAAGCTCCAAATCGGGCGCACACTCGCTTCTGACCATAGAAACCGGGTTTAACATCCTAGAAGAGCTATCACATGTAACCTCTACGACGACTACACCGTTATATGATACATTCAAATCATAAGTACCGTCATTTTCATCTGTTCTTCCTGTAGCCAATACTCTGTTTTTATCTCCAGAAGGATAAGCTTTTACAATACCGTAAACGATCAAATCATCGACCGCTACTCCGGATATTTTTACATTTGTCTCATTTTTTGGATCGCTGCTACCGCCGCATCCGATCACTATAAAAGTAAAACATACTGCTAAAAGATACTTGATCATTTAAAAACTCCTTATAGTATTTTAATTAAACATAAATTCATTATATTAGGTGATACATTAATAATAAATTAATTATTAACAAAAATTAAATGCTTTTTTTAATTAATTTCAAAATCAAGACATTAATCCTCCATTAACGCTCATATCTTATAATTTCAGTATAAAAATTCTTTAGTCACAAGGAGTCAATCATGAAAAAGTTAGTCATGAAAAAATATATAGTTTCTACGATTACCGCCCTCTTACTGGGCACATCTTCACTTTTTGCCATCGATGCGCAAAATAGCACTATAAATCCGTTTGAAGAGATCCGAAAACTGCAACAACAGATGGATCAAATTTTCAATAGGTTCCATCAAAAATTTCTAAACGATGCCGCTTTCGCAAAGTTTGACAGCTCTTTTGCCGCTTCGCCGGCAATAGATATGCAAGATAACGGCAAAAACTACACCATTAAAGCGAATATTCCGGGAGTTGACGAAAAGAGTATCAATATCACTCAAAAAGACGGGATGCTTACCATAAAAGCGAAATCAATGAAAGAGAAAGAGGAAAAAAACGACAAGTTTATGAAAAAAGAGAGATTTGTCGGAGAATTTGTGAGAGTTTTAACTCTACCAAAAGATGCGGATGCGGACAATTTGAAAACGGAGTATAAAAACGGAGTTCTTAAAATAGTCATACCGAAAAAATAAAATTCAGGGGTTTGGATACCTCCAAATCCCAACCTTTTTGATTTAATTCTCACATTAAAATATAAAAAGCCGCTAGTTACACACTTTTTTATGATATCATGTAATTATACGAAGCCTTTAAGGAGTATATTATGAAAAAGTTGCTAGTGATTTTGACTCTGCTTATCTCTATCTTACATTCCGATACAGCTTTATTGATTAAGAAGGGATGGCAGTTGATAGGTTCGGCATCCGATATAACCGACATGAGTATCTTTACATCCAAAAATGTGGAACAGATCTGGCATTTCAACGCCTCCGAACAAAAATGGATGGGTTACTCGCCTGATGAAAAAATAGCGAAAAAGATAAAAAGCCGAGGTTACGACTCCATCTCCTCTTTAAAAAGCTGGCACGGCTTTTGGATAAAAAGTAAAAAAGAGTGGGTATTAACTTTTTCTCAAACCGGCGCCAACGATGAAAATATCGTACTTAAAAAAGGATGGAATCTCATTTCCATACCAGTCGATACGACTGTTTCTCCACACATCTTCGATAAAATGAGCGTGTGGAAATATTCAAACGACAAATGGGAATTTTTCGACTCGGACGCAAACGAAGAGTTTCCCTCCATAACCCATATTTCCAACAGCGACGGTATTTGGGTAAAATCAAATAAAGAGCAAAACGTTTCGATAGTCACGCAATCGGCCAAACTGCATAATTTCAAAGATATGAACTCTTTGAAGGCTTATATAAAAGATATGTTGTTGATAAATCAAAGACCCTTTTACGGATACTTCGATCTTGCCGTTGGGTCGGCAATAACGGGCGGAGCCAACGAAATATACGATTCGCCGACCGCACAAAAAGATACGGCCAACTCATCTCAAGGCGCAGAAGACGCATCTAAAACCAATCTTCAAGAAGAGGGAGTTGACGAGTCCGATATCGTCAAACATAATAACGATCATATATTTTATCTAAGTGTAGATCCCAAAAAGTATCCGCAAATGTATGTCAATGTCACAAGTTTTGAAAATATCGCCGCAGGCGATCTCTCACCTATCAACAGTTTCAAAATAGAAGGCTACGCGACGGATATGTACTTAAACGGTGATAGATTGGTGGTTTTGTCAAAATACGGTTCCCAAAATTACAAACCCGTATTTACTAAAAAGATCCAAAACGAAGATATCCCCGAGTATTACACTCCTTCTATGATATTGGAGATATTCAACGTCTCGGATATCTCGAACATCAATAGAGTCGCAAAATTCAAAATAGACGGTACGATAAATTCCAGCCGTGTTATAGGCGACGATCTGTATGTTATCGGCTCATTCGATCCGTACATTCGATATACTTATGAGAAGATCTATGTTGACGCTCCTGAGTGCAAAGAGTATTTTTACGACGATGGTAATTATAACCAAGGAGGCGGCGGCAACTCTAATGAATCTCTACCGGCCGAAACGAAACAAGCCTCACAAAAAACGCTTAAATTTGCAAGACTCATCAATCTCGACCAAATTTACAGCGACAAATACACCGAATGTTACGACCTTTATAAAGACGAAGAGGGCAAACTTTACAAAAACGACTACGACAATCCGAAAATTGCCTATGAAAAAATTCTTCCGTCCATTCAAAAAAACTTAGAAGCGAAAAAGATGCTAGTCGATCCAAAAACATTTTTTGCACCCGATAAAAAAGATCAAGCAAGCACCATAACCACCATAAGCAAATTCGATATTAAAAGCGCTACGTTCGAAAAAAGCGTATCGATACTAGGATACAGCGACACTATTTACGCTTCACCAAAAGCGATTTATACGGTCTCGACCAAATATCCCATATATTTCGACTTTAAAAGATACAAAGAAAGATCCGTGGTTTATAAATTCGATCTCGACGAAAATCTCACATACGAATCCTCAGGGTTTGTAACGGGACGAATACTGAACCAGTTTTCCCTCAGCGAATATAACGATATTTTACGCATAGCCACCACCACCGGAAACTCTTGGCAAAGAGATACCGTAAATACTCTCTATACGCTAAAAAGCGTAAAAGATTCGCTTATCGTTCAAGGAGTTTTAAGCGGTCTTGGAAAAGAGGGAGAGACGATCCGGTCGGTCAGATTTTTGGGAGACAGGGGATATGTAGTGACATTCAGGAGAACCGATCCTTTTTACACGATCGATCTTAGCGATCCTCTGCGACCGATAAAGATAGGAGAATTGAAAATCGACGGCTTCTCATCCTACCTTCATCCGATAGACGATACGCATATTCTCGGATTCGGAAGAGACGCTACGCCTCAAGGAGAAGTACTAGGATTGAAAATGGAACTTTTTAATATAGAAGATTTTGCAAATCCCAAAAGTGTTGATAGTTATACTTTTCCCGCAAACTATACTAGAAGCGAAGTCGAATATAACCACAAAGCACTAGCTTTCAGAGAGAGCGACAAACTTCTAGCATTTGCCTATCAGACATATAATCAGATTCAAAGTAACTATCTTGGCGTATTTCAGATAGATGGAGATAAGATAAGTGTATTTAATCCTATAAAATCATCAAATACAACAGCATATGACCCTTATCAACCGTTTCAACGAGGTTTGATATTTGATTTTGCGGATAAAACTTATATAGCATACTTTTTCAACGGTATCATAAACTATGATCTGTTAGAAAAACTAAAGGGGAAGTAAAATGAGATTTATTATGATTTTTATATTAGTAGCGACTATTACAGGATGTGGAGGAAGCGGTACCGCAGATACTGCTCCCTCATCACCAAACACCCAAGACAGCAGCAAAAAACCACCGTCCGTTCCCGATATCGGCTAAGAGATTTTCTCTTAGCGTCTGCTCACTTCTTGGCAAAGTGAAACGAAATATTTAGCGTTTTCCACCGGTACATCAGGAAGTATTCCATGTCCGAGATTGAAGATGTGTCTTCCATCTTTCATAGTTTCGGCTATTGAGGTTACACACTCTTTTATAGCCTCTTTGTTGTATAACCTGCAAGGCTCCATATTTCCCTGCAATACATACTTGTCTCCCAGCCTCTCTTTTGCAAACTCCATCGGAGTTGACCAATCCACGCCGAATACATCGAACTCTCCGTCTATTTCGTCAAGATAAGCCGGGATTCCTTTTGGAAACATGATTATCGGAATATGAGGATACTTTTTCTTGATATACGAAGCTATCTCTTTCATGTAGTTCCAGCTAAATTCCATATATTTGCTCTTTTCAAGAGCCGCTGCCCATGAGTCGAATATCTGAACGACATCGACTCCCGCTTCTATCTGTTTTTCGAGATAAAATTTAACGACCTCCGTAACTTTTGCCAAAAGTTTATGCATAAACTCCGGTTCGCTGTATATCAGTTTTTTTACTATGTTGTAAGTTTTCGTTCCCTGCCCTTCTATCATATAAGTAGCGAGAGTCCACGGCGCTCCGGTAAAGCCGATAAGTGCTTTATCGTCTGCAAGTTGTTCTCTTACGAGTTTAATAGTATCGTAAACATATGTTAATTTATCGGCTGCGGCTTCACCGCCAAGAAGTGCGTTTAACGCCTCTTCGTCTCTAACCGGTTTTGCAAATACCGGACCTTCACCTTTTACGAAATCAAGTTCCATTCCCATTTCGTTTGGAACGACCAATATATCCGAAAACAAAATCGCGGCATCAACTCCAACTATGTCTATAGGCTGAAGGGTAACTTCGGCGGCAAGCTTTGGATTGTGGCAGAGGTTTAAAAAATTTCCCGCCTGCTCTCTTACCGCCATATATTCAGGCAGGTACCTTCCCGCTTGCCTCATCATCCAAACCGGCGTATATGGCGTCTTTTTACCAAAACATGCATCTACAAAAATCTTACTCATCCTAATGACTCCCTCCCTTATGTAAAAAATATAATCCTATCGACAATGCAAGAATCGAACCTGCAAAATATAACATCTCCAAAGCACCGTCGTATGATGTATGAAGAACTCTTTGAAAAAAACTGACTACCAAAACCATAACGATAACTTTTGCAAGTTTATCTTTAAGTTCATCAAGAGAGTGAATCTCCAAAATCTTCGATGAACCATGTTTTGCGATATCGATTTCCGATATAAAAAGTTCATAAAGCCCGAATCCAAAAATGATAAGTACGATTGCTATCAAATAAAGATCTATCGCTCCTATGAGTCCGCTTACTATATCTTCATGAAAATGTTCGGGATGAAGCCCCTGAACATATGTTTTAAAGACCAATGATATCACACCCCAGATATCAGCACTCGCTACGACAAACAGGGAAATAGCTCCAAGCATACTAAATATCACCGCAAACAGAACAAAAAATCTACTCTGCCAAAGTGTTGTCTCAAAAACTCTCTCTATGAAAGATTGATTTTTTGATATCTCTTCGTTTTTAATGTCTTTTAACCGCACATCGTTTTCGTGCTCCATCTAATCCTCCAGTTTTATCCATTCCTGCGCAATACGCAGAGAATTCGTCGCCGCTCCGACTCTCACCTGATCGGCGACATTCCAAAAATGGAGTATATTATCTCTAAAAATATCTTTTCTTATCCTTCCGACATAAGTTAAATCGGTATCGGTCGCGGTTATGGGCATAGGATACACACTATTTTCAAGATCATCCTGCACTACCAGATTTTTGAAGTTTGCAAACGCCTCCCTTACACGATCGACCTCGACAATCACATCTTCACCGAATGTAACCGTAATTGACTCGCTATGCGATCTCAAAACGGGAACCCTAACACAAGTCGCCGCCACTTCGATATCTTTGTGAAGAATTTTTCTGGTTTCATTTACCATTTTCATCTCCTCTTTCGTAAAGCCGTTTTCCATCGCTATATCTACCTGAGGAATGACATTTAACGCTATTTGGTGCTTGAACGCTTCGTGCGCGCTCTCATCGAGCTTAAACGCGAAAAAATCCTGCATCTGTTTTATAAGTTCTTCCATACCCGCTTTTCCTGCACCGCTTGTAGCTTGGTATGTACTCACATCAACTCTGACTATGCCGTAAAGATCATCCAGAGCTTTCAACGCTTGAACCATCTGTATGGTGGAGCAGTTAGGATTTGCTATGATTCCTTTACTTTTCCATAAAGCTACATCTTGAGGATTCACTTCGGGAACGACAAGAGGAATATCGGGATCCATTCTAAAATGGCTCGTGTTATCTATGACCACGGCTCCGGCTTCAACAGCTGAAGATGCATATTCGGCGGAGATGCTTCCTCCCGCACTAAAAAAAGCTATATCTACCTCCTCCTCCTCAAAAACTTCATGAGTTAACTCTTTCACCTTTATCGTTTTTGATAAATACTCTATCTCTTTACCCACGCTTCTAGCACTTGCCAGCGGTACCAGTTTCGCAATCGGAAAATCATGCTCCTCAAAAAGTCTGTAAAACTCTTCACCTACAGCGCCTGTCGCTCCTACCACAGCCACATTAAATTTTCTCATCTATTTATCACCCTTTAATTTTTTTATATCGATATGTTATTTTTGTCCCATTCGAACGTCAAGCCCGAGATCTTCAGGCACTATCAGATCGCTTTCGCTTAAAATGACGGCTCTCTCCACAACGGAGCGAAGCTCTCGTACATTCCCAGGCCAATCGTACTGAAGTAGAATCTCTTTAGCTTCGTCGCTAAGACTCTTATATGAAAGATCGTATTGTCTGCAAGTACGATACAGATACTCTGTAGCTATATCGATAACTTCCTCTTTCCGCTCTCTCAAAGGCGCTATTTTAACAGGAATTGTATTTAATCTATAATACAAATCTTCACGAAACTCTTTATTTTTTATCTTTTCGACGATATCGGCGTTTGTTGCACATACAATTCTTACATCTATTTTCGTAGGTACGGTTCCGCCCACTCTCACAATCTCTCTTTCTTGTATCACTCTAAGAAGTTTAGCCTGCAAAGAGACGGGCATCTCTCCTATCTCATCCAAAAACAGCGTTCCTTTATTCGCTGTTTCAAAATGTCCTTTTTTAAGAGATGTCGCATCCGTAAAAGCACCCTTTTCGTATCCGAAAAGCTCACTTTCCAAAAGGTTTTCAGGAATAGCCGCCATATTAATTGCAATAAAAGGACCTGCATATCGAGGTGACTCTTCATGAATATATTTTGCAAACAACTCTTTCCCCACACCGCTTTCGCCCAGAAGCATAATTGAAGCATCTGTTTTAGATGCCTTATGTAATATTTTCTTTATCTTCTCTAGTTTCTCACTCGTTCCGTAAAACTTTTTTCTTCTATCGCTTCCTTGTTTTCTTCTCTCTACTTTTATTTTTCTAGTATCGGGTTTACCGACTCGTCTGTCTTTGGTCACAAATCTTTTTTCGTAAGCAGCTTGAACCTCTTTGACTTTTTCTACTCTTTTTATAGCATTCAAGAGATCTTCGATATCAAAAGGTTTAGTCAGAAAATCTTTGACATTTTCATAACGAATCGCCTCTATAGCGGTACTTAGAGTCGCGTTTCCCGTCATGATGATTATGGAACATTTAAAATGTATCTCCTTTATAAATTCAAGTCCGCTCATTCTGGGCATTGTGATGTCGGTGATGATCAACTCATATGTCGAGTCTATCTTTTTCATTGCGTCAATGGCGTTTTTAAACAAAGTCACTTCGTACTCTTTAAAATCCTTCATAGCCATTTCGAGGGATTTTCTCATATTTATATCATCTTCGACAATCGCAATTTTCATGAAACTATAACCTTTATGCAGTATATATAGTTTCTAATATAACATGATTTTAATTAATATTTATTTTAATGAAGTAATTTAAATATAGTATAAGCTAGAGAGTTTCACTCCTCTAGCTCCGTCTCCTCTTCTTTCTCTTCTTTAGGACATTTTGCCATACTGACGACAATATCTTCACTCTCGGTTCTAACTACAATAACACCACTCGTATTTCTACCGGCTTTCCTTATATGCTGCATATCGACGCGGATCATTTTACCGCTGCTAGTAAGAATCATCAAATCTTTCTCCTCGTCAACCAAAGTCACCCCGACGAGATCTTTCGTTTTAGCGGTCAATTTCATGGCAATAACACCTTTGCCGCCTCTTTTTTGCTCTCTATACTCTTCAACTTCGGTTCGTTTGCCGATACCTTTTTCACTAAGAGCCAAAATCTCCTGAGATTCATCTTTTATAAGGATGGCTCCAACAACTTCGTCCCCTTCGTTTTTGAATTTAATACCCGTTACACCTTTAGCCGATCGCCCCATCTTGCGAACATCGCTATACGGAAATCTTATACACATACCCTTTTTGGTTACGATAAAGATAAATTTGTGATTCTCTTCAAGAATCTGAGAAGTTACCAGTTCATCATCCTCTTCTAGCGTGATGGCACGCACGCCAACACTTCTGATGTTTTTAAATTCATCAAGACCGGTTCTTTTTACGGTACCGTTTTTGGTAAAGAAAACAAGCGATTTATTCTCACTAAAATCTGTCGTAGGAATGATCGCTTTTATCTTCTCTTCGGGCTGAAGATTGATTAGATTCACTACCGCTTTTCCTTTTGCCGTTCTACTGCCTTCGGGAATACGATAAACTTTCAACCAATAAAGCTGACCGAAGTTCGTAACGAACATCAATGTATCATGCGTATTAGCGGTAAAGAAACTCTCAATAAAATCATCTTCATAAGTCGTTACCGCCGTCTTTCCTTTTCCGCCTCTTTTTTGTCTCTCGTACATTTTAAGAGGCACTCTTTTTATATATCCTCTGTGCGTAATCGTAACGACCATAGGCTCGTTGGGAATAAGATCCTCAATGTCGATTTCATCGTAATCCTCAACGATCTGCGTAAGTCTCGGCGTGGAGTATTTTTTCTTTATTTCGATCAACTCTTCTTTAATGAGTTCGTTCAAGAGATCTTCGCTTTTTAGTATAGCGCTTAATCTCTTGATCTCCTCCATAAGCTCAGCCAGTTCGTTTTCTATCTTGTCTCTTTCAAGACCCGTGAGTCTTTGTAGTTTCATATCCAAAATCGCCGATGCCTGAACGACCGACAAACCGAAACGCTCGACCAGCGACTCTTTTGCTTCAGGAGTATCTTTACTAGCACGAATCACTTTTATAACTTCATCGATATTGTCAAGTGCGATTTTAAGACCTTCCAAAATATGAGCTCTAGCTTTCGCCTTTTCAAGTTCATATATGGTTCGTCTTATAATGACCGTTTTTCTGTGAGATAAAAAAAGATCCAAAAGTTCATAAAGCGTAAAGATTTTCGGCTCTTTGTTCACAATAGCCAGCAATATCACACCGAATGTCATCTGCATAGATGTCGATTTGTATAAATTGTTCAAGACAATCTCGCTCATCGCATCGCGCTTTAACTCAATGACTACACGCATTCCTTCTCTATCACTCTCGTCTCTTACTTCGCCGATACCGTCAAGGTGTTTATCTTTGACCAAGTTAGCGATGTTTTCTATCAATTTCGCTTTATTTACTTGATAGGGAAGTTCATCTATTATGATAATATCCTTTTGCCCTTTTCTTTCGATATGAGTTTTCGCGCGGATCTTGACTCTACCTCGACCGGTAAGATAAGCGTCTCTGATACCTTTTTTACCGTAAATAACGCCTCCGGTTGGAAAATCCGGTCCTTGAACTATCTCAAGAAGTTCTTGAGTTGTCGCGTTTTTATTCTCTATAATATATAAAAGCGCATCTATCAATTCATCCAATCGATGAGGCGGAATATTCGTAGCCATACCGACCGCAATACCGCTTGATCCGTTTAAAAGTAGATTTGGAACTCTAGCTGGAAGGACATCGGGTTCTTTCAACGAATCGTCGTAGTTTGGAACAAAATCTACCGTCTCTTTATCTATATCCCTTAAAAGCTCTTCGGATAGCGTTGTCATTCTCGCTTCCGTATAACGCATAGCGGCGGGATTGTCGCCGTCGATAGAACCGAAGTTTCCTTGCCCGTCGATCAAAGGAATCCTCATAGAAAACGGTTGCGCCATACGAACGAGTGCGTCATATACGGCATTATCTCCGTGAGGATGATATTTACCTATCGTATCACCGACAATTCTTGCCGATTTTTTGTATGGAGCACGCGAGCTTAGATTCAACTCGTTCATAGCGTAAAGGATTCTTCTATGAACCGGTTTTAATCCGTCTCTGGCATCAGGAAGAGCTCTTCCTATGATGACGCTCATCGAATAATCGAGATAACTTGTTTTAATGGAGTCTTCGATGTTAATATTGTCTATATTATCATCGTTTTCAAAAAGGTTATTTGCCATTTTGTTACCTTTTGTTAAGTAAATTTAGATATTTTATCCAAAAAGCACTTATATGTCACTTGCATCCGCCAGCGCGAGCCCGAATAGCGGGACTATCCCGCACTTCAAGATCGTTTGTTTCGCTTCGTACAGTGTCGTTGCGGTAGTAACGATATCGTCTATCAAAATGACATATTTTGAATCGTTTGGCTTATATATAAAATCTCTTGGATTGTTCAATCTATATTCAAGGCTTTTGCCGGAATAATTCACGCTATTTTTCGCTCTCAAAAGCCCAAAACTCACTTTTATATTTTTGCATTTTAAAGCGTTTGATAAAATAGCCGTATGCGAATAACCGTTTCTAGCATGATCGTCTATCGCAACGGCAGTTACCGTTTGGTTGAATCGGAGCTCTCTTTTAAAATGAGCGAACGAATTTTCAGCGAGTATTTTAAAAACGGCCGAACCGATATGAGTATGCTTTGTTTTTAGAAGATCTTCTATCTCTTTATATCTATAAAAGCTATATATTTTAAATCCGTCTCGTAATTCTCTAAATGTCAAGGTCGGTCTGCAATATATTTTTTGACATCTTTTACAGATAATATAAAACGAAAGATCATGACAGAGTAAGCAGCGCATAAGACAATTTTAGCGCAAAGAAGAGAGTATGTAAAGCCGACAAAGAGATAAACATCTCTTTGTCGGATAAGATGTGTAAAAGAGTATAAACTAATTAATGAATAATTGTTTTACACTTAACCTCTCTCCACTGAAGTACCGGATCGGCGACTTTTATCTTCTTCGTGATAGTTTTGTAAACAGGTGCGATAGGAATAGTTCTTGTGCTTGCCGGCTGAATAACGGTTTTAACTTTTACAGTTTTGTAAACCGCCGGAACAGGAACAGTTTTCGTAGTAGCGGGAGTATCTACAACTTTTTTCGTAACTGTTTTGTAAACTGCCGGAACAGGAACTCTTTTAACGGTTGCAGGTGAAACCAAAACTTTTTTGGTAATTGTTTTATATACCGGAGGAGTCTCTACAAGACACATAATCTCACCGGTAGTACCGTCAACTTTCTCTACAAGACCTCTACCTTTTTTCCAAGTGGTAGCTCCGGGCTTCACAAGAACTTTTTCGGTAACCGTTTTATATTTCGCGGGTACTTTAACTAGTTTTTCGCTTGCGGGTTTAACAAGAATTTTCTCTTTTACCGTTTTGTAAGTCGCGGGAACGGGAACGATTCTCTCGCTAGCCTCTTTTACAAGTACCTTTTCGGTTTTGTAACCGTACTTTGCAGGTATTACCTCGATTCTCTCACCGGGCTCTCTAACTAAAACTTTTTCGGTTTTGAGTTCGTATTTTGCCGGTGTAAGAACTCTAGCGTAACATTTGCCAGGTTCTGCATTCGGCGGATATAATTCGCTCGGGCCTTGAACCGTTTTTGTAACGGTTACGACTTTCGCGGATTTAGCTCTTGCTTCGGCAAGCTCCGCTTGAAGCGCTTTGATTTCCGCGTCTCTGTTGTCAACTTTTGCAACTTCGACTTTTTTAGCTACGGGGGTATTGCAGACCTTCTTTTCTGCACAGCCACTAAGAGCAACCGCAGCGACAACTGCAAATACTACTGAACTTTTTGTAAAAACTCTCATTTTCACTCCTTTTAAATTATTAGTGCGATATATTTTACCTAAAATTAACTTATATAACTTTATATAGTATAAATTATGATATTTAAGCAAAAAAAAGTTTAGTAATCTTATTTTTAATATCTATAGGGTAAAAAGAATATCCTATTTTCGAAAAAAAATTTTTTCCTTAAGAAAAAAGCAAGGTTTTTTTTCTACTCTTTGAGATGATAAACACTCATGTTGAATTTAAGATCTATCTTACCGCCGGATGCCTGCAAAATTACCGGGAAATTGATTTTTATGACATTGTTCACGCTCTTTAGATTTTCAACAAAGTCGTAAAACTTAACGGGAGTGTTCGCATTAAAATCGGCGCTGAATTCATAAATATCCAAACCGCTTTCACTCTTTGTTTTTTTCATCCGCTTTAAGTTTACATTGTTGAAATATCGCTTTGCGAGAGTTAAAAACTCATCTTCGTTAAAATCGTTGGCAAACGCCTTAATCGTTTTTTTATATCTATTTTGCAAATCGCTCAATTTTTTTTCAAGCTCTTGGCGTTTTTCTCGAAGTATGATCTCCTGACGCTTTTGAAAAGAGTATTCCGCTTTTTTACTTTTGTATGTTTTTATAGAAGGTATGACAAAAAGAAATACGAAAAACATCACTACGACCATAAAAGCGAGTATGAATATAATGAATCTCAATGTCTTTTTATTTGAAGCTTCACTCATTTTTCGACCTTTTGCGGCTGTATCGTATTAAAAGATTCAAACTCCACTTTTGCGTCTTTCATTTTTGAAAATTTGACCTCGCTTTTTGTAAAAATAGACTTTAAAGGAGGCTGAAGCAATAACGTATATGCTTCTTTGCTGATTGAATACCCTTTCAAAAGCAGTGAATTTCTCTCCATAACAACACTTGTCAAAGTAATTTGATCCGGAATGAGATCGAAGAGATTTTTCATACTCACTTTCAAAACATCGTTCGTTTTTTCGACTTCATCGTAAATCTTTTTTTGCGAATTTATAAGCATAACCTTTTTGCTTAAGTTCGTGACCTCTTTTGAAGTTGTAGCGTTTTGATGTTGTAAAGAGTCGAGCATCTTTATATAAAACGAAGATTTATAGTGAATTATCACTCCAAAAACGATCAATCCGATCGAAACCAATATGATAAAAGAGAGCCAAAGCGCACTCATCCGATCTAGTAATCTCTTTTTTCGAGGCTTGATGAAACTACGCATTTATATCCGTCTCCTGCATCGCGAGCTTTAAAAGTTGATCATGAATATCGATAGAGTCTCTTTTGATGTCTATCAACAACTGCTCTTTTAAATACTCTATAACCTCTTTACTTAAATCACAGCTATCGTATATCTTAACCGCTGTTATAAAATCGCTATCGTAAAGTTCATTTTCATAAAATTCTCTCAATGAAGCGTCGAAATATTTAACGAGTCTCAAATCCTGCCCGAAAAGTCTGCTTACGACTTCCTCATTTTCGTCTTTATGGGTACTTTGAAACTGCTTTTCGTCACTTTGTACATCATCGAGAATATCTAAAATCTCCGTATTCTCTTCCATCTCCAAATCAAGGTCTATCTCTTCGAGCATCTCATCTTCCAATGAGTCGCCGTCCGTATCCTCACTCTCAAAATCGGAACTTAAAAGATCCTCCTCCTTGGCTATGTTTATAAAAGCCCCGTATAACAAACGCCCGCCTTTAAAAATCATTACGGTTATGGAGTTTACGCAATTCATCATATAAAGCGTGACATTCTCTTTATCTTGCGAAGTCTCTCTCTTGATAAGAGAATCCAAAATCAAAAAAGGAGAGAAAATAAAATCCAGTCCCGTGTCGATAAAAAGTTTCTCGGCCCATTTAATATCTATAAGCGACGCATATATGGAATATTTTTTATCGATACATATCTCTTTAACATTGTTGTAGTCGATATGGTATTTTTTATAATCGGATTTTAAACAAGATGGCACCACTCCTTGACCGTAAGAATTTAAAAAAAGTACGATGTAGGTTTGCTCCACATCTTCTTGAAGTGTTTGGATATAGGTTATGACATCTTTTGAGAGACGCTCTTTTGAGTGAAGTTCGAACTCTTTCGTCTCTTCTAGAAGAGTTTGAGTCTTTTTAACTCGCTTTACTTTTATAGCACAACTCTCTTCATAGACTATAACCGCGATGAACTGATTTGTCATTCGCTTTTTTATAGCTTTAAATAGTCCCATCTCTCTCCCCGCACATAGGATGTGCTTTTTTATAGTGATGCATTTTCATACTACCGGTCAGCTTCGTATATATCTGCGTCGTTTCAAGCGACGAATGCCCAAGTAGCAGACTTACGTCCGTAATTCTCGCACCCTCGTTCAATAGATCGCTGGCAAAAGCATGCCTTAATTGATGAGGCGTCACCTTGATGCCTATCTTTTCAAAAATCTTTTTTATCCTGTAACGAATCTGGTTTTCACTCAATTTAACGCCCGATTTTTCGAATAGATAACAGTTCGGTTTCACACTTTCGATATATAGTTTGAGCTCTTTTTGTAAACTTTTCAACAACGGTAAGTGTCTGATTTTATCACCTTTTCCTTTAATCGACACCCACTCATGTTTAATAAATTCAATTTTTAAATTTGCCATTTCACTAACACGAAGTCCCAGAGAATAAGCGACTTTCAAAATCACCCTCTCCTGAAGATCGCACTTTTGCAAAGCTTCGTAGATATGGATTTTAGCAACCGGTTTAGGCAGAGTTTTCGGAACTTTTACGTTAGTATCGTTCAAAAGCTTCAAAACGACGCCTCTATTTCGCAGATAATTAACAAACGATTTGACTATGGATATTTTTTTATAAATGGTCTTTTTGCTTTTTGTGGAGATTTTCATTCTATACCCCATCATATCTATCAGATATACATTATTCTCTAGCGATATATCCAGATATTCCAAAGCTTCGTTGAGATTGACTCTATAAGTGTAAATTGTATTTCCCGAATAGTTTAAATTGTTTTCCAGATAGTTTAGAAAGTTATCACTCTGGTTTTTGAAATAATTTTTCATAAATCGTTTTGAATTTTTTATATCGTTTTATGCACTGTGCATATAACTCTTTATCCGTCATAACGGTAGGATTCAACTTTTGAAACTTTTGCGTCATCACTTCCGTTATCATTTTAATTTTAATTTTATCTCGCTTACTAAAATTTTGCTTATTTGTTAAATTTTCTATTTTTTTTAAATAATTATCCGCTTCCAAAATATAATCCGCAAGCTCGGCGGAAATTTTACTCTGAGCCAAAATAGAAAAAGCCATTTTGTTATAAGGATCAAGATCGAAAGCTTTTTTTGCAAGATCTCTAGCCTCTTGATAATCACCCATAAAATATTTTACACGCGCTTGCATAGAGTATCTGTAAGAGTCGCTAAAACCGAAAAAGAAGATAACCATAATTACGACAAAAACCGTCAAAGCGGTAAATATAGCTTTAAACATGATTTAGTTTCTCCTTTATCCTCTTTTTAGCTTCTTCTTTACTCATGCCGCTTACATAAAAGGGTTCACCGGCATAAAAATCGAGTCTGCAAAACGGTTTGGGTATAATGAAGCGATCCCAACTGTTGATCTGCCAAAAAGACGAAGCTTTATATCTATAGGTAATTATCGGCAAATTTTTTTTCTGAGCGATAGCCACTATCCCGTCCGCTACCGAGTGCCTGGGACCTCTTGGACCATCAGGCGTTATAGCTATACTTTCACCCTCTTCGATCTTTTTGAAACTCTCTTTCAAAGCTTTTACGCCGCCTTTAAAGCTACTTCCTCGTATAAAAGAAAACCCGAAAAAGCCGGCGGTCCTTGCGATAAGTTCACCGTCGAAATGTTCGCTTATCATCAATGACATTTTAACATTTTTCATATATTTTTTATACAAAAAGGGATTCATGAGTATCTCCCCATGCCAAAAAGCTACTAATGACGGAGCGACATAACCCTCTTTAGGCAAATGAAACCTCTTTTTACAAGTCAGATAAAGCACTCTGATCATCAAGTAGCCAAGAGGGGGTATGAAAGATAGTAAAATCTTTCGTTTAAACTTCTTGCTTAATAACTTCCCCATAAAGCACCATCCTTCGCGGATCAACGATCTTTACGGGTACGATCTTGCCAAGCAGCTCTTCACTTCCCTCTACTTCGATCATAAAATTGTTGTCGCTTCTACCGCCGACTTTTCCACCGCTTCTTAACTCATCGAAATAGACATCGTAAACTCTTCCAAACTGCGCCGCAGATATCTCGTCCAATATCTCGTTTTGTCGATCTTGAAGAGTTTTGAGTCGTTCGGAGGCCACCGAAGGATCGACCGGCTCCATCATAGCAGCTTTAGTCAACGGTCTGGGAGAGTATTTAAAACTGAACATTTGTTCGAATTTCACCCGATTGACGACATCCATAGTCTCTTCGAAATCCTCTTCGCTCTCTCCCGGAAAAGCGACGATTATATCCGTACTTATATGTACATCATGAACCATCTCTCTAAGTTTTTGCGCACGATCCAAAAACCACTCTTTGCTATATCCTCTTTTCATCTCTTTTAAAATTCTACTCGAACCGCTTTGAAGAGGCATATGCATAGATTTGCATATTTTCGGATTTGCGGCAAAAACCTTTAAAAACCTATCATCCATATGTAGCGGATGAGGAGAAGTGAACCTAATTCTTTTCACTTCGTCTATCTCGCTTATCATTTCCAGAAGATCGACAAAATCTACATTTTTTTCAGATGTCGTAAATTTCTTTCCGTAGTTGTTTACGTTTTGTCCCAGAAGAAAAATCTCTTTGGCGCCGTTTAGTGCGGCTTTTTTCGCCTCCTTGACAATTAACTCGCTGGGGATGGATATCTCTTCTCCCCTAGTCGATGGAACGATACAAAAAGTACACTGTTTATCGCAACCTATCGATATATTGATAAGAGCTTTATAGGGAGTATTTCTATAATCGCTAAAAGCGTATGTACTCTCGTCGAAGTCTATATCTATTTCAACGGCACCTTTTTTATGAATCACATTCGTGATTTTCGAAACATTTCTAGCTCCGAGAACAAAATCGACATATGGCGCGCGTTTTAATATTTCATCTCCTAAATGACTGGCCGTACAACCGCATACTCCTATTTTAGCACCCTCTTTTTTCTTTTTGTTAAATTGTCCGATTTCGGAAAAAAGTTTTTGTACGGGCTTTTCGCGCACACTACAGGTGTTTATCAAAATCAGGTCGGCATCTTCATATCCGTCGATAAGTTCATAATCTTCTTTTTGACTCAATTCGGCTATCATATGCTCGCTATCACGTACGTTCATAGCGCAACCGATAGTTTGGATAAACAATTTTTTAGACAAAATGTTCCTTATAAAATATGAACTTCATAAAGATAGTCGTTTTCGTCAAGACCGAATTTTACCTCTCTAAGATAGACGCTATACCCCTTCTCTTCAAAAAAATCGACTAACGCGACAAGATCTTTATGGGCATTATTTTGATCGAAATAGAAAATCTTTTGACCCGACTTCTCTATCTCTTTTGCAATATCTTCTAATTTTATTGTTTTTTGCTTAGCATTTTTGTCATGCTTTGCCAATTTTAACGTCATAAACATACCCTTAAATAATTTAATCTAAGAGTATATCACTATTTGTATAAATAATCTATTAAGTAAAAAGTACAGCTAAACTTAAGGGAGTTTTAACTATAATGCTTTTCCTACTAATAAGCGGCAAAATCACACACTACTATCATTTAACAAAAATAAGGAGCGGCAAAAAAGTGGAAAAGATTATTAATATAATAGAGTCTATTGCGCATGAAAAAGGGCTTAAGATCAGCGAGGCGAAAGAGGCGGTTTCGACCGCACTTATAAAAACGGCGGAAAAAGTATTTGGTGAAAACTATGATTATGCCGTACATATAGACGAAAAAAATAAAGAACTTACACTTTTCCAAAAAGTTCTCGTTGTTGCCGACGACGATGAAAGACTCTCTCAAAACGATGACGAGTGTGAAAAATTTATCGCTATAAGCGAAGCCAAAGAGGCCGACGAAGATGTCGAGATCGATGATGAGATCACCTATCAACTAAGCCTTGACAATATGGGAAGAACCGCCGCCGCAATACTTTATAGGGAACTTGAATATCATATTCAAAGACTTCTTGAACAAAATATCTTCGGAAAATACAAAGAGAAGATCGGCGAGCTCATAAGCGCTCCGGTTACAAGCGTGGATTCGAACGAAAATACATTTTTAGAGTATCGCGAAGTTCGTGCCGTCCTTCCTATGAAAAGCCGTATAAAAGGTGAGAAATTTAAACCGGGCGATACCGTAAAATCGGTAATAAGACGCGTATATATAGATAAAAAACTCGGAATGCAGATAGAGGTATCAAGAACCTCTCCTAAATTTTTGGAAAAATTACTTGAACTTCAAGTACCTGAGATAAAAGATGAACTCGTCATCATCCACTCATGCGCTAGAATTCCGGGTGAGAGAGCGAAAATCGCGCTCTCAGCCGTAACCCCGAATGTAGATCCCGTAGGTGCTACCGTAGGAACAAAAGGGGTAAGAATAAATGCGGTAAGTCAAGAACTGCACGGAGAGAACATTGACTGCATAGAATATAGCTCCATTCCGGAAAAATTTATCGCCAGAGCAATGTCTCCGGCAATAATCTCCGCGGTAAGAATCGAGGGAGAAAAAGCGATAGTTACACTCCCTGCCGACCAAAAATCAAAAGCCATAGGAAAAAGCGGTATAAATATCCGTCTAGCATCGATGTTGACCGGTTTTGAAATAGAACTTGTCGAACTTGGAGGAACTTCATCAGGCGACGAAAACGATCAAGAAAATACTCAAAGCAATCCCGACGCACTAAAAGCTCTCTTCGGAGATTAAAAGTTATCTTTTAAAATATGGATTTAGTTTAAGCAGAACTAAATCCGCCACAATATTTCCGATCAAAGTTAAAAAAGCCGATATGATCAAAATTCCCATTATCACCGGATAGTCACGACTCATAGCACTTTGGTAAAATAAAAGTCCCATGCCGTCGATGGCAAATATCGACTCCAAAATCACACTACCTCCGATCAGTCCCGGAAGAGAAAGTCCGAGCATCGTTATGATAGGCGGTGATAGATTTGGAAGTATATATCTTCTTAATATGCTCTTTTCATCGACTCCTCTTGCTTTGGCGAAAAATATATAATCACTTTTTAAGATATCTATCGTCAGACTTCTGACATACATCACAAGAGATCCGACTCCACCGAAAACTATCACGAAAATAGGCAAAACAAGATGCCAAGCTTGATCCAAAAATTTCATCACTCCCTCTTTGGGTTCTATCGACTCAAGTCCGGAAATCGGAAACCATCCCAAATTTACCGAAAAAAAGATTATAAGAAGAAGCGCGAGATAAAACGACGGTACCGAATAACTTATCAAAGAGAATCTTTTCAAATTTCTATCGAACGAAGCTCCGGATTTCAAAGCGCTCTTTATACCCAAATATAAGGAGATGACGAATATAAACAACATAGAAACGCCGTTAATAATCAATGTAATGGGTATTCTTGAGAGTATCTCATCTTTGACCGGTTTACCGCTGGCAAAAGAGATGCCGAAATCAAAATGCAACATAGCCCGCAACCAGGAAAAAAATTGTACATAAAGCGGGCGGTCAAGCCCGTAAACCTCTTTTAAATGATCGATAGACTCTTTTGTAATGTTCGGATTTAATTCACCACTCGCAAAAAATGAATTTGGAGCGGCGTGAATCGCTATGAATGAAATAAGTGAGATGATAAAAAGCATCAACGCTACATAGAGCAGTTTTCGAGCGAATTGCCTCATATACTATTTTCGGCGATCCCAGCATATGGCGATCTGTCCGTTCTCATCTCTTTCTACCGCACACATTCCCATTATATTGTATCCCGCGTCAACATAGTGTATTTCTCCGGTTACGCCTTTTGAGAGATCGCTTAAAAGATACATTCCGCTATTTCCAACCTCATCGATCGTAACATTTTTCTTAAGCGGAGAGTTGACCTCGTTCCAATTTAATATATTTTTAAAATCCCCTATACCGCTTGCGGCAAGCGTCTTGATGGGACCTGCGCTGATTGCATTCACTCTGATACCTCTCACTCCCAGATCGACGGCCAAATAACGCACACTCGCTTCAAGCGCAGCTTTCGCAACTCCCATAACATTGTAATTTGGAACGTATTTTGGACCACCCAGATAACTTAGTGTCAAAATCGAAGAGTTGTCGTTCAATACGCTTTCACAAGCTCTGCAAAGCGCTAGAAGCGAATATACCGAGGTATCCATAGCCAATGCGAAATCATCTCTTAACGTATCAAGATAACTTCCTTCAAGAGATCTTCTCGGCGCGAAAGCTACGGAATGAACTATAAAATCTATTTCCCCGAAACCGTTTTTTATACTTTCGGTTAATCGAGTCAAATCATCGTCATCGGTAACGTCAAGTTTATATACTTTATCGCTTCCGAACTCTTTAGCTATAGGATCGACTCTCTTTTTTATCGAATCGTTCAAATAGGTAAACGCAAGTTCAGCACCCTGTAAATGACATGCTTTCGCAATTCCGTAAGCTATCGATTTGTTATTGGCTATACCGACGACAAGCCCTTTTTTGCCCTTCATAAACATCAAAAATCTCCTGAAATAAATTGAATTATTTTATCATGATTATCATATATACTCTAATAAATCAAACCTTTTTTCAAAAACGCTTCACGAATATTTTTCATCTGAGTATGTTTATTTTTACACCATAACGGAGCGATAAGAGAAGCGTCGTCGATTCCGGCGGTCACTCTTTGAATCATGATATTTTGAGGAATTATATCAAACGCCTCGATCAACGTTTCGATATACTCCTTTTGAGTGATCGGAGTGAACTTTCCCCTTTTATAATCGATAGCCAAAGCCGTATTTTCCGTAACGTACATCGGATGAATCTTCAACGAGTCAACTTTCATCTTAACCGAAGCTTCGACGCTATCAAGCATCATACCGCGATCTTCGCCAGGAAGTCCGAATATCAGATGACCGCAAACATTAAGACCATACTCCTTGCTCTTAACAATCCACTCTTTCATATTCTCGACGCCATGACCTCTATTGATCGCTTCGAGAGTTTTATCATAAACGCTTTGTATCCCGTACTCTATCCATATCTCTTTCTCTTTTGACAGTTTTGCCAAATATTGTAAAACTTCGTCATTTACGCTATCGGTTCTCGTACCTATACTAAGACCTATACAATCTTCCTGTAAAAGTGCCTCTTCATAAAGAGCCTTTAGCGTATCCATCGGAGCGTAGGTATTTGTAAAAGATTGAAAATAGGCGATAAATTTTTTCGCACCGAATTTTTTTTCTAATTTTATTTTCGTATATCTATACTGATCTCTAACTTGCTCGATCTGTTTTTGAAGAAACGGATTGTACCCCGAATCCGGATTTAGATAGAACTTTCTTGACGATTTTTGCGATAAATTTGGACTGAATGATTCGTTTTCGCAAAAGCTACACCCGCCTCTAGCGACTTTACCGTCGATATTCGGACAGGTGAAACCGAAAATGGAAATCGGAACTTTATAAACTTTTTCTCTAAATTTTCGGCGAAAATAACGCCCCGCAGTTAAAATTTCTCTCATATAGCTACTGAATAAAATATTGTCCGTCGAAACTGACAAGAGAGTATTTCGTTTCGCGTCCTAAACTGTCGATCAAACCTTCGAGCGATAAAAACGAAAGTGAATCCGCACCGATATATCTTCTGATCTCTTCATCGCTCATATTCGCACTGATAAGCTCCTCGTAACTAGGAGTATCTATACCGTAACGGCAAGGATGTTTTATCTGAGGAGAAGCAAGCTTGAAGTGAACTTCTTTAGCTCCCGCATCTTTAAGCATTTTCACTATCTGTTTCGATGTCGTTCCGCGAACCAATGAGTCATCGATAATAACGACTCTTTTGCCGTTTATGACCGATTTTATCGGAGATAGTTTAAGTCTGACTTTCAAATCTCTCATCTCCTGAATGGGCTCTATGAAAGTTCTTCCGACATAATGATTTCTTACTATCGCATTTTCAAAACGAATTCCGCTCTCTTCGGCGTATCCCAAAGCGGCGGCCACCCCACTATCTGGTACCGGCAAAACAAGATCGGCATCGACAGGATTCTCACGCGCCAATCTCTTTCCCATCTCTATTCTTTTTTCATAAACATTTTTACCGTCGATTACGCTGTCGGGTCTTGCGAAATAGATATATTCGAACGCACAAGGTCTTGGCTTGGGCTCATAGAGTTGAATGGACTTCGGCTTCATCCCCTTTTCAAACACCAACATTTCGCCCGGCTTCACCTCTCTTAAAAATTTTGCACCCACAAGCTCAAAAGCGCATGTCTCGCTTGCGACGATATATCCTCCGTTCTCAAACTCTCCGAGTGCCAGAGGTCTTACACCGTATCTATCTCTAATGGCAAACATTTTGGTTCTACTTTGAATTACAAAACAGTATGCCCCTTTGATCTCTTCAAGCGCTTCGATAATACGATCTTGAAGATTGTCTTTTTGACTTCTTGCGATAAGATGGATTATATTTTCGGTATCCATATAAGATTGGAAAATAGCTCCCTCTTTTATAAGTTTTTCTCTAACTTCATCTTTATTGATAAGGTTCCCGTTATGAGCGATAGAGATTTCACCAAGAAGATATTTCGCCGCTATCGGCTGGGCGTCCAGTATCGAACTGCTACCGGCCGTAGAATATCGGTTATGGCCGATCGCTTTTGAACCCTTTAAAAACTCGAATGTATCTTCATCGGAAAACACATCCGTTACCAGACCTCTTCTTTTTCTCGTATAGATATGTTTACCGTCGCTGGAACTGATCCCGGAAGCTTCTTGTCCACGGTGCTGCATCGAAAAAAGCGCATAATACGCTACTTTTGAAGCGTTTTTTACATTGAATACACCGACCACTGCACACATATATTTCCCCTATATTCCCAGACAATCTGTTATTTTATACATTCCGTTTTGCTGTTTTATAAGCCATTTTGCCGCTTTTATGGCTCCCTTTGCAAATGTATCGCGACTCGTGGCGGTATGATTTAGCTCTATAAACTCTCCGTCGTTATAAAACCCTACCGTATGCCTTCCTACGATATCACCCCCTCTTAGAGCCATCACCGCAATTTCGTCTTTACTTCTTGCTCCAATATTTCCGTCTCTGCCGCTGACTCGAACTTTATCTAACTCAAGACCTCTAGCCGCCGCGACATGTTCTGCTAAAGTCAAAGCGGTTCCGCTTGGAGCGTCTTTTTTATATCGATGATGCATTTCGACTATTTCGGCATCAAAATCGCTCAAAGCTTCACTCGCCATATATGCAAGTTTATTGAGTATCGCCACACCTAGCGACATATTGGTCGCATAGAGTATCGGCATATATTTGGATGCTTCCATCATGAGATTTATCTGATGTTTATTTAGTCCCGTCGTACCTATGACTAACGGCTTTGCATCAGATTCCAACGCACATTCCAACAATTTTTCGGTACCTTCCGCAATTGTGAAATCTATTATGACGTCACTCTTTTGAAGAAGAGTTTTCGTATCGTTGGTTATAAGCGAATAAGAAGGTACCGTAATATTAAACTCTTCTATCGCATGAAGCGTCGCCGCTTTTGCGACCTCGTCGTTTTGAAGATTTTTTATAAGAAGCTCTCCGACTCTTCCCGTTGCGCCATGAATACCTATATTTATCATTTTCTCTATTTTCCCTCTTGAATTTAATGCTCTCTCGCCACTACTTGCAAGGCCGCTACCGCTCCGTCACCCGCCGCACATACCACTTGTCTGGCAGCTTCTATGCGAATATCTCCCGCGGCGTACAGCCCCTCTAGAGAAGTTCTCATACCAAGATCGACGATCACTTCCCCATACTCGTTTAAATCACAAAGATAACTTCCGTCCTCTTGTCTTAACACATCATTGTTGACATTCATGCCGACAAAGACGAAAATTCCAGGAACCTTAAGATCTCTTTCATTACCCTCTTTGTCCACCGTAATCACACCGTCAACACCCATAGCCGAACCGTAAACTTTTTTGATACCGGAATTTAACACTAGCTCTATCTTTGAATTATTTTTTACTTTTTCAACTGTTGCCGGAGCTGCACGAAATTGATCTCTTCTGTGTATAACGTAAACTTTCGAGCATATGTTCGAAAGATATATGGCCTCTTCAAGTGCGGTATCCCCACCACCAAGTACGGCTACCTCTTTATCTTTATAAAAAAAGCCATCACATGTGGCGCAATTACTAACTCCTTTACCGTAAAACTCGTCTTCACCTTCAAAACCGGCTCTTTTGGGCGTACTACCGGTACATACGATAACGTTTTTCGCTTTTATCGTTTCGTTTTCACCTATATGA
>Ga0256914_1001019_pt1 | contig 26667 bp, 22 predicted proteins | sample HulkmetaG_FD_191571 | JGI IMG/M metagenome (GOLD analysis project Ga0256914, IMG submission 191571) | Hydrothermal chimney microbial communities from Main Endeavour vent field at the Juan de Fuca Ridge, Pacific Ocean - Hulk | ecosystem: Environmental > Aquatic > Marine > Hydrothermal vents ... | reverse complement strand
CATAAATTAAAAATGACTCCAGAGCAAGTTATTAAAAAAGCGGTAGAGGCTGTTAGCTTAGCAAAAAGTTTTGTTAACGATGTAGAGTTTAGCTGCGAAGATGCAGGCAGAAGCGACATAGGCTTCTTAAAAGAGATAAGCGACGCTGTTATAGAAGCTGGTGCAAAAACAATTAACCTGCCAGATACAGTAGGTATTAAACTACCTCACGAGATAGAGCAACTAATAAGCACAATGCACCAACACATAGGCGATAGAGCAATAATTTCTGTGCACAATCACAACGATTTAGGCTTAGCAGTGGCAAACTCTTTAGCAAGTATTCAAGCGGGTGCTAGACAAGTAGAGTGTACAATTAACGGCTTAGGCGAGCGTGCTGGAAATGCAGCCTTAGAAGAGATAGTAATGGCTCTAAAGGTAAGAGAAGATGTATACTCTAATGTACAAACAAACATTAACGCTAAAGAGATATACCCAACAAGCCGTATGATTGCAAGCATAACAGGCATAGAGCCACAGCCAAACAAAGCAATTGTTGGTAAAAATGCCTTTGCACACGAAAGCGGTATTCACCAAGATGGTGTATTAAAGCACAAAGAGACATACGAGATATTCTCTCCAGAAGAGATTGGCTTAAACAAAGAAGATACTCTAGTTTTAGGCAAACACTCAGGGCGTGCTGCATTTAGCGATAAGTTAGCAAAACTAGGCTTTAACTTAGAGCAAGAGGAGCTAAATAGTGCATTTGCTCGCTTTAAAGAGTTAGCAGATAAGAAAAAAGATATCTACGACGACGACATTAGAGCGCTAATTACCAGCAATATGACATCTGTAGAGAAGTCGTACGAGTTAAAGGCCCTACAACTTATGGACTCAACTGGCGGCGTGCCAAGTGCAGCAGTAACTATTAAGCTACCAAACGACGAAGAAGTTACAGACGCAAGCATTGGCGATGGCACAATAGATGCTGTATTTAAAACAATAGATAGAATAACAGGACACAACGGAACATTAATGGACTATAAAGTAAAATCTATCTCTGAGGGTAAAGATGCTTTAGCAAATGTTACAGTACAAGTTGCATTTAACAAAGATGAGCCAGCAATTATAGGGCACGGGCTAAGTGTAGATACTATGCTAGCAAGTGCCAAAGCATACATTGGCGCACTAAATAGCTACCTAACAATGCAAGGTATGCTAAAAAAGCGCCACAGCAATAGTGAAGATACTATATAAAAGTATCTCTACTATATCTCTCCAATTTCGTACTTATTTTTTAACCAACTATCAATAGGATATAACAATCTATAAATAACAGGCACTACTATTAGAGTTAGTATCATAGAGCTTATTAACCCTCCTATAATAGATATTGCCATTGGAGCTTTTAGCTCGCTTCCTATGCCTTGGCCAAATGCAAGTGGTAGCATTGCAAAAATCATAGCAAAGGTTGTCATTAAAATTGGGCGTAGTCTCTTATCGCCAGCTTCTAGTAGTGCTTGCGTAATCTCTTTTCCGCTCTTTACCTCAGCATTTGCAAAATCTACAATTAAAACGGCATTCTTACCAACCATTCCCATAAGTAGCAAAAAGCCAATAAATACAAACAGACTAAAGTGCATACCATTTAAGTATAGAGCTAACAATACACCAGTAATACTAAGTGGCAAAGCCATCATAATAATAATTGGTTGCACTAAAGACTCGTACAAAATAGCCAAAATTATAAACATTAAAATTGCTGCTGTTGCAAACGCAATACCAAATGCCTTTGCTGTTTTGCCCATCTCTTCTGCAAAGCCAGTAAAACGATAGTTTATATCTTTACTTAAAACCTTTGGCAGTACCGATTTTGTATACGCAATTGCACCTCCTAAATCTAGCCCAAAAAGGTCTGCGTATATACTAACTTGGCGCTCTCTGTCGTAGTGGTAAATTGCACTTTGCGATAAGCTTTTCTCTACCTGTATTAACCCACTTAAAGCAACCAAACTACCACTTTTAGAGCGAAGCATTATTTTAGATAAATCTTGCAAGCTCTCTCTATTGCTATCGCTAAATCTTAAGGTAATATTATACTGCTTACCCTGCTCTTCAAAGTAGCTTATCTCTAAATCGCTAGAGAAAGCAATATTTATAGCTTGCGCAATAGCCTTAGCGCTAATACCAGCTCTTGCGGCTGCTTCTCTATTAATTTTAATGTTAAATTGTGGTTTACCATCATCTAAATTTGTATCAATATCTACAAAACCTTTTTTCTCTTTAAGCTTTGCTATTAAAGCCTTTGCACTCTTTTTTAGGTTTTCGTAATTGTCCGATTTTAAAACAATCTGATAAGGCACATCAGCCCCAGCACCCTTAATATTTGGAATTGCAGCTGCCGTTATAAAAAACTCTTTACTAAACTGTTTTAATTTACCCCTAAAATCTTGTATAACCTCTTCTTGCCTCTTTGCCCTACTCTCTATTGGCACTAGCTTTACATATATCTTTGCTTTATTTATCTCTTTAGCGCTATTATATGCAATACTTAGCGTTGTGTACTCTACATTTTTATCTTTTGCTATAAATGTCTGTACCCTCTTGCTCTTAGCAATCATACTCTCTAAGCTAACTCCTGGTTGGCACTTTAGCTTTACTTCAAACTCGCTCTTATCCTCTTTTGGAATAAAATCCATACCAATTTTAGGAAACAGACTTAAACTACCTACAAAAATAGCAATAACAACAATTAAAGAGATAACCTTAAAACGCAAAGCCTGCGCTAAAATAGATGTATATATCTTCTCTAGCGCTCTAAAAAACCCCTCGGTTACTCTATACAACCAACTATGTTTTGCCTTTAAAACTCTTGCCGAAAAACTTGGTATTAAACTCATAGCAATTGTAAAACTAATAATAATTGCAAAGCTAACAGTAATTGCAAAGCTCTCAAAAAACTTACCTACAATTCCGCTCATCGAACCAACTGGTATAAACACCGCTAATAGCATAGCTGTAATTGCTGTAATTGCAAACGCAATCTCTTTTACACCCAAAAATGCAGCCTCTAGCTTACTTTTACCACTCTCTAGCTTTTTATAGATATTCTCTACAACAACAATAGCATCATCTATTATAATACCAATTGCAAGTGTAAGCCCAAGTAGTGTTAGTTTATTTAAGTCAAACCCCATAAAATCCATTAACGCAAATGTACCAAATACAGATGTAGGAATAGACAAAGCCGACACAAAAGTAATAGTAAAGTTACGCAAAAATATAAAAATAATAATAATCGATAGAGCAATTCCATAAATTAAGTCAAACTTTACATCCTCTAAAGAGTGCTTTATAAATATAGTTGTATCATTTAGCAACCTAAAGTTATACTTACTTTGCACACTGCTTTTAATTGCTGGCAGAGCCTCTTTTACGCTCTTTACAACATTTAGTGTATTTGCGCCAGATATCTTCTTAACCTCTAGCATAACCCCAGGTGTACCATTTAAATTAGAGTAGCTGCTAGCATCGCTTAGAGTATCTTTTACTTTTGCAACATCTTGTAGCATTACTCCAGGTTTTATCTTTATTTTTTTAAGCTCATCTACACTTTTTGCATCGCTCTTAATCTTTAGTACAAATTCTCTATCTTTGTTAATTAGCTTACCACCACTTAGTTTTAAGTTCTCTGCTCTTACTATATTATTAAGCTCTCTAATAGTTATTCCATAGCGGTTTAGTAGCGTTGCATTTGGGTAAATTTTAATCTCTCTATCTCTATAACCAATTATATTTATAGAGCCCACACCACTAATTTTTTGAAGTGCAGGTTTTACTTTGTCGTCAACAAACGGCATTAAGCTTTTGTAATCTTTTGCCTCTTTTGGCGTAATAAATAGGTTAATTACCGACGCCCCACCAATATCTAGCTTGCTAACAAGTGGTGTTTTTGCCTCTTTTGGCAAGTTAATTGCACTTACCTTATCTCGCACATCATTTGCCGCTTCGTCTATATCTCTTTTTAGAAAAAACTTAACTGTAACTACACTAATGTTATCACTACTTGTAGATGTAATAGAGTCGATTCCATTAATCATAGATACCGCCTCTTCTACTTTTTGCGTAATTTGCGACTCTACAGTTGCAGCCTCAGCACCTGGGTAGATACTCTTAATAGTAACAATAGGAAAATCCACCTTAGGAAAGAGCGCACTTGGCATACTCTTAAAGCTAAAGTAGCCAAAAAGTATTAAAACTAGCGAGTACATAAGTGTTGCAATTGGTCTATTAATAGCTATCTTATACACACCTACCCCCTATTTGCAAGATGCAATCCAACTACACCTGCAATTATTAAAATAACACTTACAATTTTTAGCAAACTAACCTCTTCTTTAAAGACAACTATACCTATTGTTGTAATTAACGCCGTGCCAACGCCAGCCCAAATTGCATAAGCCATACTCATATCTATCTTCTTAAGCGCATATGTAAGTGCAGCTAAAGATAGTATATAAAATATACTCATAGCAATCGAAGGAAGTAGCTTACTAAAGCCATCAGATACCTTCATAGCAGTTGTTCCAGCCACCTCAAAAATAATTGCAATTGCTAAATATAACCACTCACTCATCTATTTACCTCTATATATCCATCTCCAAACATACCTACAAACTCACCAGAGCTAACAGCTTGGGCTATTACTTTTCTGCTTTTTGTATCTATTGTTGGGTATATTTTAGTTATCTTTACACTCTTAGTATCACTACTATTGCTTAGTTTATATTTAAATGTATCTCCTACCTTTACCACACTAGCCCACTTTTGGTCAAACGAAATTATAAGCTTTGTGCTACTTTTACTTTGCAGCTTAAATACAACTCTTGGGTTCATACCAGATACAACATCTCCAGCTTCTATATTTTTATAGTATATCACCCCATCAAAAGGAGCTTTAAGTACTGTTTTAGCTATCATCTCTTGTTGTACTTTAATTTTTGCTTGTGCAATATCTTTTTTAAATGCAAACTTATCTATTTGCGCCTTATCTATAACACTTTGAGCCCTCTTAACCCTAGCGTAATCTTTTTTTGCATACTTTAGCTCTGTTTTAATTAGCTCTAAATTTGCCTTTAAATCGCTGTTTTTTAGCGTTGCTAACACATCGCCCCTCTTAACATAACTGCCAACATCTACTAAAACACTCTGCACAATACCACCTGCACTAAAAGCAAGTTTTGCATCTGCTTTTGCATCTACATTAAATGTTGCATATATATCTTGTGCTAGCGCGAAAGCACTAAATAGTGCTATTAATACTATTTTTCTCATCTTATTAATCCTTTTAAATTTTTACCTGCATAGTAGTAGTATAGTGCATACGCAATCTCTAAATCGTTCTTTGCTCTACTTAGCTCTGCTGTTGCTTGAGTCTTAGAGCTAAGTGCATCTAAAAGCAAAGAGTTATCTACTAAGCCTTGGTTGTACTTTGTTAAAACACTGCCATATAGCCTATTTGCCGCCTTTAAAGCAGCCTTTGCACTCTTTATTTTAGCCCTAATACTCTTTAGTCTAAGTTGCGCTAATTTATAGTTTGCTCTCTGCTCTTTTAGCTTATATTTTGCCTCTAATAGTGCCGATGCCGCTTGCAGTTTAGCAACCTGAGCCTTCTGCTTAGTTGCTCCACCATCATATAGTCTCATATTCGCACTTAGCGTTACTTTAGACTGGCTATTAAGCCCTTTGGGGTGTGCCCTATCGTATCTTGCATATGCAAACTTGTTATGCTCTAGTGCTAAATTTACCTTTGCACTGTTGCTACTTTTAATAACATCTGCACTACTACTAATTGCTAAAGCTCTTGCTCTAATTGCCCTTATTGTACTATTTGCACTAAAGCCAACTCGTCTTTTTATAAAGTGCGAATTAGCAACCCCTTTAACGCTCTTGCCAACTTTTAAACTAAGCGCACTTAAAAAGCTCTTTTTCTGAAAATCTAAAGATTTAATATTATAATTAACAAGCTCTAAAGCCGCCTCTAGCCTTGCTAGCTCATCTAGCCCCATAAGCCCAGCGCTATAGAGCTTTTTACCCTTAAATAGTTGCTCTTTAATACTGTTTTTCTTAACTTTAGTTGCACCAATTAGTGCATTTAGGCTCTTTATTGCAAAAAAATCTTGAACAACCTGCAAAATTAGTGCATCTTTAAACTGCTCTCTCTCGAACACTTTAGATACAAGCTCAAACCTCTTTTGCTTAATTGTGTTGCTCTTTAACCCACCATCGTAAATTACATAATTTAACTTTGCATACAAGCTATAAGTTGCACCTGCCCTCATAGGCGTTTTTGGGCTAAGACTTTGTGCAAACGCACCCACATCTACAGTTGGATAGTAGCCACTCTTAATGGCACCAATTGCGCCCTTTGCGCTTAAAATTTGCATATCTTTAGATTTTAGTAAATCGTTATCTAAATTTGCAATTAAACTCTTTAAAGAGCTACCACTTAGTAGCGAAAAAAGTAGTGCTAATAGTATATAGCTCTTCATTTAAGACCCCTCATTAGGCTATAAATAGACTCTAAATATCCATCTATTGCCTCTTGTAAATTTGGTATAGAGTTTGTTGTTAAATATGTTACATACAACCCCTTAATAGCAATAAAAAGCCCATCTGCTTGCTCTATAACTTGCGGTGGTAACTCTTGGTTTTTAACACCCTCTTGCAAAATATCTTTTAGCCAATCTTTATACTTTAAGTTACACTCTGTCTGAAACTCCTTCATAGAGTTATCTGGCGAGAGTATAGATATTGCTAAAAACTGATTATATATAGCCCTTAAATCGCTATCTTCTTTATTATAGTAAAATGCAGCAAATAGCTTTAACTTCTCTTTTGTGCTTTTTACTGCTTTTAATTTTGCCTCTGTTTTTTCGTTGTATATCTGCATTAAAATAGTCACTAAAGTAAATACAAGCTCATCTTTATCTTTAAAGTACTCGTAAAAGGTTCCTTTACCAATACCAGCCTCTTTTGTAATTGCCGATATTGTTAAACTATTTATATTGCTACTTATTATTAAATCTTTACAAGAGAGCGCAATTTGCTCTCTTTTTTTATCTTTATCTACTACTATCGCCACAAAAGCTCCTTTAATAAAAAAATGACTGACCGTCAGTCAATTATTTTTATAATTGTAACACTCTTAACTTAATATCTAATAAAGTAAAACTCTATACAAAGAAAGATTAAAGCAATTTAAGTATAATAACTAAAAAAGATACAAAAGGATTTCTATGGGTATGCCAGGTGGATGGGAACTATTTGCAATTATTCTTGTAATTGTACTATTATTTGGAGGTAAAAAAATTCCAGAACTAGCAAAAGGTTTAGGTAAAGGAATTAAAGATTTCAAAAAAGCGGTAAACGAAGATGATGAGCCAGCTAAAGAGGTAGCATCACAAGAGAAAAAAGAGATAGAAGCTACAAAACAAGAGAGCGCAAAAGTAGAAACAACAGAAAGCAAAAACGCTTAAAACTTCGCTCCTTTTTGGAGCAAACTACACATTATTAGGTATCTAAATGCAAATTAAATCAGTACTAAACAATATTATTAGCGATGCGCTAAATAGTCTAAATATAGAGGCAAACAACCCAACAGTAAGCGAAGCTACAAAGCCAGAATTCGGAGATTTTCAATACAATGGTGCAATGGCACTTGCAAAAATAGCAAAAACCAATCCAAGAGAGATTGCACAAAAAATCGTCTCTTGTATAGAAAATAACGAAATTTTCTCTAAAGTAGAGATAGCAGGCCCTGGGTTTATAAACCTAACACTAAATAGTAAATTTTTAGAAAAGTCATTGCCAAATGCACTAAATAACAGATGTGGAGTGCAACAGAGCAAAGAGCCAATAAAAGTAGTAGTAGACTACTCTGGGCCAAATATGGCAAAACAGATGCATGTTGGGCACTTGCGATCTACTATTATTGGCGATACAATTGCTAACTTATTCGAATTTTTAGGCGACGATGTAATTCGCCAAAACCATATTGGCGACTGGGGAACACAATTTGGTATGCTAGTAGCCTACTTCGAAGAGATGGGTGCAGATGCAAATATGAAACTAAGCGACTTAGAGCAGTTTTACAAAGAGTCAAAAGAGAGGTTCGATCAAAGCGAAGAGTTTGCAAACAAAAGCCGCCAAAATGTAGTAAAACTACAAGGTGGCGACGAAGCAACTCTTAAGCTATGGAGCACATTTATCGAAAAATCTCTACAGCACTGCCAAGATGTTTACGACTCTTTAAATGTTAAGCTTAACGACTCTTGCGTAAAGGGCGAAAGCAGCTATAACGAGTACTTAGCAGATATAGTAAAAGATCTAGAGGCAAAAGGCATTGCCCAAGAGTCGCAAGGTGCAAAGTGCATATTTAACAACGATAGCCAAAACCCTCTAATTATTCAAAAAGCAGACGGCGGATACCTATATGCAACTACAGATTTAGCAGCAATTAAATTTAGAGTACAAGAGCTAAATGCACAAAGATTATGCTATGTTGTAGATGCACGCCAAGGCGAGCACTTTAAGCAAGTATTTAGCGCTGCAAAAGAGGCTAACTACGCAAAAGAAGATACTCTTTTAGAGCATATAGCATTTGGTATGATGCTAGATAAAAGCGGCCGCCCATTTAAAACAAGAGATGGCGGAACGGTAAAGCTAAAAGATCTAATAGATGAGTCTATCCAAAGAGCAAAAAGCGTAATAAATAGAGCCAACGAATATACAGACGAGGAGCTAGAGAAAATAGCAAAAGTAGTAGGAATTGGCTCTTTAAAATATGCAGACTTAAGCATTAACCGCCAATCTAACTACATATTTAACTGGGATAAAATGCTATCTCTAGAGGGAAATACAGCACTATATATGCAATATGCATACGCTAGAATTAACTCTATTCTTACAAAAGCTGGCGACTTTAACAAAAGTGCAACACCAAAATTTAGCGACGAGCTAGAGCGCCGCTTAGCACTTAAAATATTAAGCTTAGAAGATACACTAAATCGCGCATACAAAGAGGCTATGCCACACTACATAACAACATACCTTTACGAGTTAGCAACTCTATTTATGCGCTTTTACGAGCAAAATCCTATATTAAAAGATGGCGTAAGTAGCGAGCAAAAAGAGTCAAGACTACTACTAGCAAGTGCAACTGCAAATGCTATTAAAGTATCTTTAGATATCTTAGGTATAGAAGTTTTAGAGAGAATCTAAATGTTAAAACTAATACTAATTGCACTCTTAACACTAATCTTTATAGGTTACGATTATAAAAAGAGTAAAAACCTAAAAAAGAGCATAACAGCTTTGGCAGTTTTTATATTTATACTATCGGTAGGTTTTAGTGGTTCTATCTTAGCTAGAGCAATATTGCCTCTTTTATTTGCACATATAGTTGCAACAATACTAGCGTATATGGCACTTATTTACTATATTTTAAAAAACAGACTCTATTGGCAAATGGTCATTTTACCTGCTATAACTATTGCAGTATATGTAGCTCTTAATTTTCTAGAAGGTTCTAGATACGAAGCTAGCTTAGTGCTAAGTAGCACTTTTGCTTAGTCTTCTTGGCTGCTAAATTTACCCTCTTTTAACTCTTTTAAGAACTCTTCTATCGAGTAGCGCATTCTATATTGTGGTGTCATAATATGTATTAAAATATCACCTAAATATACTACTACCCAATCATCGCTCTCATCAGCACTCATAATTGTCTCGCCGCTATCTTTAAATGCAACTCTTAAGTTATCGTATAGCGCACCTGTATGCTTACCACCTAAAGAGTTTACTAAAATTACAGCCTTTGCTATGTAGTCGCTATCTTCTAAGTTAAAAACCTCTATATCTGTGCCCTTTTTTTCGTCTAAAGTGGCAACTATTTTATCTAATCTATCTTGCATTTACTATCCTGTTTTAAATTGCAATATTATACTCTATTAGCACTTGTTTTTTGATTTTTTTATCTATATACTCTAACTTTTTGCCAGCTCGAAGCTCTGTAGAGCTAACATCTACACCCAAATTTAGCTTTTTGCAGTCTCTTAATTTAGAGCAATCTAAATCTTTGTCGCCTCTAGTTGCTACTAGCCAAGTTAGGTTGCTATTTAGATACTCAAAATCTCTCCATCTATCTATGCTTGCTAAATTATCAGCCCCAATAGTAATAGCTACAATATTGTATTTTTTGCTTAGCTCTTTATAGGTATCTACACTATAAACGGCTCTTTGCTGCTTAATTTCGTAATCGCTTACTAAAACATTACTACTAGCAAAAACCTCTTTGCACCAGCTGTATCTTAATGGGGCATCTGCAGAAAAACTACTCTTAAATGGGTTTAGAAATGTTGGCACAACTATAACTTTATCTACAACTTCTAATGCGCTTTTAATAATCTCTTTATGCCCTAAATGTGGTGGGTCGAAGCTTCCACCAAAAAGAGCGTAACTTAATTTACTCAAATTACTCCTTTTTTATTGCTATTTTACCATTTAAAGCAACACTTTTTACCTTTTTTTAGTAAAATAACATAAAAGTTTATGGAGTTTTTATGAATACAATAAGAGATATCGATATAGATGGAAAATCTGTATTTATTAGATGCGATTTTAATGTACCAAAAGATGAGTTTGGAAATATTACAGACGACAGAAGAATTAGAGCGGCCCTACCTACAATTAGATACTGTATAGACAGAGGTTGCAAAGTGGTACTTGGCTCTCATTTCGAGCGCCCAGAGCCAGGAGTTTATGACGATAATCTATCATTAAATGAAGTTGCTAAAAGATTAGATACACTTTTAAAAATAAAAAATAAACTATACTTCGATGACTCAAAAGAGGGCGCTGTTATTACACCTCGTGCAAAAGAGCTTTTTAACAAAATGGAAGGCGGAGATATTTTACTACTAGAGAACCTAAGATTTGACGAGGGCGAAACAAACAATAGCGAAGATTTTGCAAAAGAGCTATCGCAATTTGCAGACATATACATAAACGACGCATTTGGTGCTTGCCACAGAAAACACGCTTCTATCTATGCTATTACAAACTTTTACGATAAATCAACAAAAGCAGCTGGCTTCTTAATGGCAAAAGAGGTTAATTTCTTTGGTAAAATTCTTAAAAACCCAGTTCGCCCATTTGTAGCAATTGTTGGTGGTAGTAAAGTATCGGGCAAACTACAAGCACTAGATAAGCTACTAGATAGCGTAGATAAAATTATAATTGGTGGCGGAATGGCATTTACATTCCTTAAGCAAATGGGGTACGAAATTGGTAGCTCTTTAGTAGAAAACGACCTTTTACAAGAGGCTCAAAATGTTATGGACAAAGCTAAAGCAAACGGTGTAAAGCTTTACCTGCCAGTAGATGTTGTAGTTGCCGATAAATTCGATGCACAAGCAACAGTAAAATACCTACCAAGCCAAGAGATTCCAAAAGAGTGGATGGGGCTAGATATTGGACCAGCTAGTAGCAGACTATTTAGAGAGGTTCTAAACGATGCGCAAACAATTATCTGGAACGGCCCAATGGGTGTTTACGAAATGGATAAATTTGCAAAAGGTTCATCTAAAATGAGCCACTATGTAGCCGAAACACACGCTACAACAATTGTAGGTGGTGGCGACACTGCAGATGTTGTTGCTCGCGCTGGCGATATAGACGAAATGACATTCGTAAGTACAGGCGGAGGCGCAAGCTTAAAACTACTAGAGGGCAAAAAACTCCCAGGTATCGAAGCGCTGGAGGCATAACATGAGATTTGTAGCAAACTTTAAAACAAACCACACAAGAGGCTCAACAACAGCTTACATAAAAGAGCTAAATCAAGAGCTAGAAGGTGTAGATACACAGGTATTAATATTTCCACCTGCTAGCGCACTACAAGAGGGTAGCAGTAAGGTAGATGTTGGTGCTCAAAATGGCTACATTTGCGAAAATGGTGCATTTACTGGCGAGCTTGGGTTAGAGCAATTAAGAGAGTTTAATATAGAAAAAATCTTAATTGGCCACAGCGAAAGACGCGAAATACTAAACGAAAGCCAAGAGTTTATTGCAAAGAAATTTAACTTTTTTAAAGAGAATAATTTCGAAATAATCTACTGCATTGGCGAGCCACTAGAAGTTAGAGAAAAAGGCGAAGAGGCACTATTTGAGTACCTATTTTCTCAATTTGAAGGTATAGACACAAACTATCCTAAACTTACAGTTGCATACGAGCCAATCTGGGCAATAGGCACAGGCGTTAGCGCAACTAAAGATGACATTTCAAGCGTTCATAATAAACTTAAGAGCCAATTTAACCTACCACTTCTATATGGCGGTAGCGTTAAGGTTGACTCTATCGAAGAGATTGCATCTATAGATAGTGTAGATGGCGTTTTAGTTGGCTCTGCATCTTTAAGTGCAAAGGGCTTTAGCGAACTAATAAAAAAGGGGCTAGGTGCTTAAAGTAATAGCTAAAAAAATAGCTTACACCACATTAGTTTTACTACTAATTTCATTTATATCATTTATCTCAATATATGCCGCACCAAATAGCTTTTTGGGTGCTGGCGGTCTAAACCCCAACATGACACCAGAAGCAATTGCACACCTAAAAGAGGTTTACGGCTTAGATAAACCACTACTACAGCAGTACATTGGCTGGCTAAAAAGCATATTAACACTAGATTTTGGTATATCTTTTGCAAGCGGAAACAGCGTTATAGACGATATTAAAAGTCGCCTTGGCGTAACAATTACAATTAATATAATCTCTATGGTAATACTATTTTTCTTAGCAATTAAATATGGCGTTAAAAGTGCTCTAAAGGGTGGTAACTACGAAAAATTTACAAAGCAATTTGCACTACTTAGCTACGCTACACCATCTTTTTATCTAGCGCTACTTTTAATTATGCTATTTGGCTTTAAACTAGGCTGGTTTCCAATTACTGGGCTAGAGGGTATGCAAGCAAAAAAAGGCATAAGCCACTACCTAGATATGGCCTATCACCTTGTTCTTCCAATTAGCGTAATTGTATTTACATCTTTTGGCTCACTAATGTTATATATTCGCTCTTTAACGCTAGATATCTTAAAGAGCGACTACATATTTTACGCAAAAGCTCGAGGGCTAGATGAAAAGACAATTAAAAAAGAGTATATACACAAAAACTTAATGCCATTTATAATAACAATACTTGGGCTATCACTCCCAGGGCTACTTGGTGGTAGCGTAATACTAGAGCAAATTTTCTCTATAGATGGTATGGGGTTACTATTTTTTCAGTCTGCACTAAGCAGAGACTACCCAGTTATTATGGGCATCTTAATAATAGGTGCATTCTTAACACTACTTGGCAATATTATCGCAGATATTATAATTGCAAAACTAGACCCCTACCGAAAGTAGCAAACCTAGCTACTACAAACAGCAAAAGCCAAATTAAAGATAAAACTTATTTTGCTTTATCTGCCTAATATCCCTTTTATCTTACCACCTAAAATACTCTTAGAAGCACCTATATCTTTAATCGATAGATTATAACTGCCATTTATAACTTTTAGTGTAACCAAAAGCTTATCATCTATGAATGTACCATCTTCGTAGCTACTAATTATAATATCAGCAATAGTAATTGCAATATCTATAGCCTCATTTTGAGTTACTATTGCATCTATATTAGATACAACTTTTACTCTCTTTGGATAGTGTTGATATTTATCATCTAAGTAGCTTAATATTATAGGCATATACTCTTTCATATCTATACTCTTTATATCTTTAGCTGCTAAGAAAATAGAGTAAATTCTAACCATAACAGATACTCTAATATCAAGCTTCTCTATCTCTTTAGTAACCTCTAAATTGGTGCTATTTTTCATTTTTAACATAGATAAAACCAGATGCAAGTTATTTTTTATAATAGTATTCATTCTATCTTTTAATCTCTCTTCGCTCTGCTCTAGCTTATCTAGCTCTACTTTTACACTATCTATCTCGCCTTCAATCATCTGCTTTTTATCAAGTGCACTAGCCACCATATTAGCCTCTTTTCTTTTAGTATCTATATATCTAACTACATACGAGAGTGCCATTAGTGTATATATAACTAAAAATATAATAAAGTGGTAATTGCCAAGTAACTCTTGCTTATTAGCATAATAGAACTTATTAATTGCAGATAATACTATTAGCGCATAAGCTGCTAAATAAAAAATAGCCTCTATTTTGCCTTGTAAAAAGTAATAAATAGCAGTTGCAATATTTACTAAAATATACGCTACAAACATTGGTACCAATAGGTACGAAATGTCAAGAAACCCACTTATAACAACATACGCAACCGCACTGTAAATAAAATACATATGTACTTTAAATATATAGTGCTCTTTATCTATTTTATAAAAGTATATAGCATGTATCGAGGCAACAATAAATAGTAAATTAAACTTAATTAGCGTTAATGCTCTATCTAGCATTAAGAAATTTTTAGAAAAATATACAATCTCTAACCCAGATATATAGATATGAATTAATATCGCAATAAACAAAAGTAAAGAAAAATATATATAGCTAACTTCATTAGTATATAGATACAAAAATGCAAATATAGCTACAATAGCAACCAATAAGCCCAAAATAAAAGTATATAATAGTGTTTTACTAGAGTTATCGGTTAATGCTTTATTACTCTCTTGTACTTTAATTTTAAATTGTACAGGCAAATACTTATTAGATGCCAATATATATATTTTCTTACGCTCTTTGCTATCTAAATTAATAGAGATAGATGGCTTAAGCCTACTATCTTCTCTAGCACCATAGCTTAAATCTTTAAGCAAAACTAGCTTTTCTTGCTCTTTTTTAAATACCTTTAGTTTATCTATAATTGCAGATGTAAAAATAACATCTCTATCTATACTTTTACTTAAACTGTTAAATAACTCTAATTTTATTAATATAGAGCTATTTGCATTTAATTTAAAACTATTACTGCTCTTTTTAAAAAGTTCATCATCTACAGTTATATTGCTATCTGAATGCAAAGATACTTTATAACTTTTAATATCTTCCAAAATTGCACTCTCACTAGCATTACCAAATGCTATAGAGAATATAAACATTATAACAATTAAAATACTCTTCTTCATATACTCTCCTAAGCAATATATCCATTTTATCTACGTTATTATATCTTATTATAAAAATTAAGCATGATAAAATGACAAAAAAGAATATTTTAACTTAAACCAATTAATTTACTAGAGTCTATCAGCGCCTAAAAATAAAAACCAACCAAACAATAATATTATCAATAATAATCTAGCTATAACTATCGTACCTATTGCATTATTACTCATTTTATGCCTTTTTAATTCATTTAAAATCGCCTCTATTTATCTTTTATGCATAAATGTAAAATTATTAAAGCTTACAAACCCAAAAAAACTAGTAAAAAAAATGAGAGAATTATTATTAAAAAATGCACCTAGTAATCATAAATAAAAAGATAATTATGAACAATATCATACCTCAATCGTATAATTTTCAATGTACTATAATCATCACCACTAAACAAAAAGTTTCATAACTTAACTCCATCTATTCAAAAATTATATTAGTAAGCTATAGTCATATTATTAATAGAAGTATTAGTAGATTGTTAATAACTATATTTGTAGTAGAAGTAAAGCTTTATACTCAGCTTAGCTGAGTATAGATTAGTCCATATCGTTAGGGTCTAGTGGTGGGCGGTTATCTTTTGGGGTTACTATCCAAAAGTGTCTAACTTCGCTTCTAAAGTTATCTAAAATAAACTTAGCTCTTTTGCTGTTTGTTGCGTTTAGGTACTCTGATAGTCTCTTTTTAAGGTATAGTTTTGGTTTCTCGTTTTCGTCTATATCTATTCTTCTAATCTCTATTAGTTCTGGGTTAATTTTATCTACAAAGTTGTGCTCTGTATCGTAAACAAATGCAACCCCGCCTGTCATACCAGCACCAAAGTTAATACCAGTTTTACCTAAAATTATAACCTCTCCGCCTGTCATGTATTCGCATGGGTGGTCGCCTGTTCCTTCTACAATAGCAACTGCACCAGAGTTTCTAACGGCAAATCTTTCGCCAACTTCGCCAGCTACAAATAGCTTACCAGCAGTTGCTCCATAAAGACATGTATTACCAGCACCCGCACCCTTAGCTGGCTTAATTACAATCTTTCCACCAGCCATACCTTTACCTACATAGTCGTTTGCGATACCATCTAGATTAAGCGTAATACCCTTACTTAAAAATACTCCAAAGCTCTGCCCTGCAGTTCCTGTTAAGTTAATCTCTATAGAGTTCTCTTCTAAGCCTTCGTCGCCATAGTATCTTGCTACTTCTCCACTCATTCTTGCACCAAAACTTCTGTTAAGGTTTGTAATTTTTTCGTTAACTACACTTTTATGAGATGGATTTTTAATTGTCTCTTTAACAATATCTAAAATTGCAATTTCAAACTCGTGCTTATCGAATGGCTCGTTCTCTTTCTCTTTTTTATTCTTGCCTTCTACTTGCTCAAATAATGCAGAGAAATCAAACTTTTTAGCTAAGTCGATATCTTTAACTGTAAGTAAGTCGTTTCTACCTATTAGCTCATCTAAGCTCTTATAACCCATAGATGCTAAATACCCTCTTACATCTTCGGCAACATGCATCATATAATTAACAACCTTTTGTACTGTACCTTTATATTTTGCTCTGTACTCATCACTTTGTGTTGTAATACCAACTGGACACTTATTTGTTTGGCAACTACGGCAGAAAATACACTTAACAGCCATCATAAGTGCTGTACCAAATGCATAATACTCTGCACCAAGTAAAGAGGCTACTATAACATCGCGTCCAACTTTAAATGCACCATCTGTCTCTAGGCTTACATACTCTCTTAAGTGGTTAGCTTTTAGAGCGTTATGCCCCTCTATAATACCAAGCTCCCAAGGGTTACCAGCATGGCGAATAGATGTAATTGGCGCAGCACCTGTTCCGCCTTCGCTACCACTAATTACAATATGGTCTGCATAGGCTTTTGCAACACCTGCAGCAATTGTTCCCACACCAATAGTAGATACTAGTTTTACACTAACTTTAGCTCTAGGATTTATCTGCTTTAAGTCAAAAATTAACTGCGATAGATCTTCTATAGAGTAGATATCGTGGTGTGGTGGTGGGCTAATTAGCGTTTTACCTGGTGTTGTGTGTCTTAATTTTGCAATATAAGTTGTTACTTTAAATCCAGGTAACTGGCCACCCTCGCCAGGTTTTGCACCTTGCGCAACTTTTATCTGAATCTCTTCGGCATTTACTAAATACTCTGGTGTAACACCAAAACGGCCGCTTGCGATTTGTCTAATTTTACTACGCTTAATTGTACCGTTTCTCTTTTTATCTTCGCTACCCTCGCCAGAGTTAGACTTTGCACCAATACTATTTAATGCCTCTGCAATATCTTCATGCGACTCTTGAGAGAGTGCACCAATACTCATAGCAGCACCAACAAAACGCTTTACAATTTCGCTAGAGCTCTCTACCTCATCTATAGATATAGCTTTTTTGTCTGATTTTATATCTAAAAAGTCTCTAATATAAGTTGGCTCTCTACTCTCTACCATCTCTTTAAACTTGTTGTACTCGGTAGCATCTTCGCTATCTACTGCGCGCATTAGAGCCTTTGTAATAGCTGGTGTATTCTCGTGTAGCTCTTCATTTTTTCTATACTTAAATACACCACCACTTGCTACTTTCTCTTCTTTATAAGCCTCTTTATGGCGAGCATCTATTTTAGCTTCGATATCTGCATAGTCTAGGCCAGCAAGCATTACACGGCTACCTAAGAAGCACTCTTGCAGCATATTACTACTTAGACCAATAACATCAAATAGTCCAGAGTTTCTATAACTTGCAACACTCGAAATACCCATCTTAGACATAATTTTTAAGATACCCTTATTAAGTGCCGTATGCGTTTTAAATAGAGCTTCATCTCTATCTAAATCGTTATCGTCGCAAACTTGACAAACAGTTTTAAATAGCATATATGGGTAAATTGCCGTTACACCATACGCTAAAAATACTGCCGCATCATGTGCTGTAATAACTTCTGCACTCTTAGCTACAATACTACTTAGGTGTCTTAATTTTGCATCAAGTAATTTTTTGTGTAATCTACCAATTACCATAGCCATTGGCATAGTTTTAAGCTCGCTTGTTACTCCACTATCGTCTAGTACAATTACTCTTACACCATCGTTTCTAACATCTTCTACAATTGTGTCTATAAGTGCTTCTAGCGACTCTTTTAAATTACTTTTAAATGTTGTTAAGTATCTTCTATTTTTATAATAGCTCTCGTATCTTGGCGACTTTTCATCCCCAAAGCTCAGTAGAACTTTCATTTTACTCTCTGTTAAAATAGGAGTGTTTGCTTTAATTCTTTTAGCATAAATTGACGCTTCATCTAAAATATTATGCAACTCACCAAATCCAGTATTTAAACTCATTACAATCTTCTCTCTTAGCGAGTCAATTGGTGGGTTTGTAACTTGCGCAAATTTTTGTCTAAAGAAGTCGTTAAAGCTTCTAAACGCATAATTACTAAAACATGCTAGCGGTGTGTCGTCTCCCATAGAACCTGTAGGCTCTTTACCATCTTCTAGAAGTGGCTTAATAAACAGATTTACAACCTCTTTTGTAATACCTGCATATCTTTGTTTATACGATAAATCTTCTACATCTATCTTGCCATCTACTGCGTATTGGTTTTCGATATACTCTTGCAGGTATATCATATTCTCGTTTAGCCACTTTGTGTATGGGTTGCTGCTCTTTAGGTAGTTATCTATCTCGCTATTGTCTAAAACTACACCAAACTTAGTGTCTATTCCTATCATCTGGCCAGATTGTAGCTTACCTCTTTCTACAACATCTTCTTCGTCTAACTCTAAAACACCATACTCACTTGCAATTAGTATTCTATTATCTACTGTCTTAACATATTTAGCTGGGCGAAGACCGTTTCTATCTAGTACAACACCTATATATCTGCCATCTGTTACACTAATTGCAGCTGGGCCATCCCACGCCTCGAAGCGAGTAGAGTAATACTCGTAAAACGCCTTAAGTTCACTATCTAAAGATGGAGCATTTTGCCACGGCATTGGAACAAGCGCTCTAACCGCTTTAAAGAAGTCCATACCATTCATTATTAAAAACTCTATCATTCTATCTAAAGAGCTACTATCGCTTTCGTCAAATCTAACAATCGGAAGCAGTCTATCTAGCTCCTCATTTGTAAATACGCTAGACTTTATAGACTCTGCTTTAATTAGCGTATTAATTCTATTTGCCTCTACAGAGTTAATCTCTCCGTTGTGTGCTATAAATCTAAAAGGTTGTGCCAAACGCCACTCTGGTAGTGTGTTTGTAGAGAATCTTTGGTGAAATAGTGCAAAAGATACTTCGAAATTATCGTCTGCTAAATCTACATAAAAATCTTTTATATAATTTGGCATTAATAGCCCCTTGTAGGCTATCTTTTTACTAGAGAATGTAGGTATATAAAAGTTAGTATCATCAATTGCGTGCTCTATCTCTTTTCTTGTTAAATATAGCAACTCTTCAAATCTTTTAATTGCAATAATAGAGTTTGGTACAATAAATGCGTGGTATATTTTTGGCATAGACTCTAATGCTAAATCGCCAAGTACATCTGTATTTACTGGTACATCACGCCACAATAATACTTTTAAATCGTTTACTTGGCAGTACTCTTCTACAGTGCTTTTTTGCGAATCGTCTGTTGCAAATATTACACCAATACCAAATGTTTCAGGTAAATCAATGCCCTCCTCTTTCGCTACTTTTCTAAAAAAATCTTTTGGTAAAGAAAATAGTAAACCACTACCGTCTCCACTCTTACCGTCTGCTGCAATAGCCCCACGGTGCATCATACGAGATAGTGCCGTAATTGCATCTTCTACATTTTTATGTGATGGTGTATTGTCTATTGATGCTAATAGTCCAAAACCACAGTTATCTTTAAAACTTCTATATAATTTTTGCATACTAAATACCTTAGAGATTTATATTAAAATTAAAGAATTACAACCTTAATTTCAAATGGGAGCTATTATATCTAAAAAGTGGTTAAAAGCTAATTTAATGCATATTTACAAAGTAGTTTTAAATAATAAAAGCATATAAAGGCACTATTCTAGGGAGTATCTTAGGTTACAATATGTTACAAGTGCACAATATTGCAACCTATATTAAACAAAAATATAACTACTTTTGTTAGCCTCTTGGGTCTGTAATTTTACCAGCTAATGCACTAGCCGCTGCAACTGCAGAGTTTGCTAAATAGATTTCGCTACTTCTTGCACCCATTCTTCCTACAAAGTTTCTATTTGTAGTTGCAACGCATCTTTCGCCCTCGCCTAATATTCCCATATATCCGCCAAGACAAGCACCACAAGTTGGGTTAGAAACAACAGCACCAGCTTCTATTAGGTCTCTAATATAGCCTTTATCTTGCGCCTCTAAAAAGATTCTTTGAGTAGCTGGTGTTACAATCATTCTTACATGTCTTGCAACTCTTTTGCCTTTAACAATTTTAGCCGCAATCTCTAAGTCTTCTAAGCGTCCGTTTGTACAGCTTCCTATCATTACTTGATCTATCTTAATATCATCGCTTACTGCAGTTTCTATGCTTTTGCCATTTTCTGGTAAGAACGGGTATGCAACTACTGGGCTTAGTGTATTTAAGTCTATAACAATTGTCTGCTCATAGTTTGCATCTTCGTCGCTATAAAAGTATTTTGGCTCGGCTCTTAAACCACCATTTGCCTCTTCTACCTCTTTTAAATAGGCTTTTGTAACATCATCAACCGCAATAATACCGCTTTTTGCACCAGCTTCTATTGCCATGTTACAAATACTAAATCTATCTGCCATACCTAAGTGCGCTACACCCCCGCCAGTAAACTCTAAAGCCTTATAAAGTGCACCATCAACGCCTAATATTCTAATAACTTCTAAGATAATATCTTTTCCGTAAACATCTTTGCCAGGTTTACCCTTTAGCTCTACTTTTATGCTTTGTGGTACTTTAAACCAGTTGCCACCAGTAATAATTGCAAACGAAATATCTGTACTACCCATACCAGTACTAAACGCTCCAAGCGCGCCATGTGTACAAGTGTGGCTATCTGCCCCAATAATAACATCACCAGGGATAACAAGACCCTTCTCTGGTAATAGTGCATGCTCTATACCCATATCTTTTTCGTCGAAAAAGTACTTTAAGTTGTGCTCGTATGCAAAATCTCGGCTAATTTTAGCTTGGTTTGCACTTGCGATATCTTTTGCTGGAATGTAGTGGTCCATAACAATTGCAAAGCCCTCTGGGTTTGCAAGCTCTTTTGCCCCACTCTCTTTAAATGCTTTAATCGAAATAGGTGTTGTAATGTCGTTACCAATTGTCATATCTATTGGCACTCTAACAATCTCTCCTGCTTTAACTTCGTGCCCTGCGTGGTCACTAAAAATCTTCTCTGTAATGGTTAATCCCATTTTTCTACCCTCTAAATAAAATTGTGCAATTATAGCAAAAATGGTATTTAATTTAAATAAGAGAGTTAATTGCAAGCAATCGATGGCTATAATACGCTAAAACTATGCAAGGATTACAATGGAGTTTAAAGATAGCATTGGATTGGGTGTAGCAGGCAACTTTGCGCACCACCTAGAGCAAGCTGGAGAGCTAAAAGATTTTGAAAATATAGTAACAAAAGAGGCAAACGAACCTAAAGGAATTTTTCCTTTTTATTTGCCAAATTCTAAAACTTTTTTAGGTCTTTACCCAATATCTAACGACACACTTACTCTTCCTACATACGAAGCAAATGCCCAAGTAGAGCCAGAAGTTGCTATAATTTTCGATATAGAGTACGACTCTAAAAACCAAGTAAAAGAGCTAACTCCTAAGGCATTTACCGCTTTTAACGACTGCACAATTCGTAAAGATGGTGCTAAGAAAATATCGGAAAAAAAGTCGTGGAATAGCCAATCTAAAGGTATGGCAACTAAGCTAATACCAATAGATAAATTTCAAGAAGGTGGCGTAATGGACAACTACCACCTATGCTCGTTTTTAAAAAGAGACAACACCCTACACCCATACGGAGTAGATGCCCCACTTCTTGGCTATAGCTACTTTTACCAAAAGCTAAAAAATTGGCTAATAGATAAAATAAATAACCAAAAAGATTTTGGCCCATTAGAAGATATTGCAAAACACTTAAAAGATGCAAACTACCCAAAAAGCGCAATAATATCTATAGGTGCAACTGCCTACGCCGAATTTGGCGAAAAAAACTATCTAAAAAGTGGCGACGAAATTTATGTTGTAATATACAATAAAAACCAACACTCTGGCGATATTAGCGAGCAAAATGGCAAAATAATCTTAAAACAAAAGGTTATATAAGGGGTAAATTTGCCCTTTTTGCTACAATACTAAGCATGAAACTATACGAAATAAAAGCAGTAGCAAAACACCTTAGCCAATACAATTTTTTAAAAAAAGTAAAAAGAGTACAAAACAATACACTAGAGTTAGATTTTGCAGACAAAGAAGCAATCTATTTTGACCTAACAAGAGGCAACTCTAGCATATATAAAGCACCTACTCAAAAAATGGCAAACTACTTTAATGCCCCTTTTGATGCTGTGCTAAACCAGCTACTATCGCACTCTAAAATTTTAGATATTTCAACCCCTTCAAACGATAAGGTAATAATATTTAAGCTAAAACCCAAAAGTCAATATAAAGATAGAGTAATCTTTGCAAGATTTGAGCTAACAGGTAAGCACACAAACCTAATTTTAACAGACGAAGATAATATTATTTTAGAAGCACTCCACCACATAGACGCATCTAAAAGCTTTCGTGTTGTAAAACCAGGCATCGAGTTAGAAGAGCTTTTGCCATTTAAATCTAAATTTAGCGGAAGTGTAGAAGATGTTAATAAGTTACTAGAAGATAACTACATAAAAGTAAATAGCACACTAATTAAGAGGCTAAAGAGCCAAAAGCTAAATACAATTAACAAAAAAATACAAAAGCTACAAAAGAGCCTAAATGCCCTACCTAACGAAGAGAGCCTACTACAAGAGAGCGCAAAAAACAGCAATTTTGGTAATATTTTGCTAGCAAATCTACACAACATAAAGCCATACGATAAGCTCTTAAAAACTTACGATTTTAACGGCAACGAAATAGAGATTAAATTGCCAAAAAATATAGTTAAAAACCGCCTTGGTGAGTACTTTTTTAACCTATCTAAAAGAGCTAAAAATAAATCTTTAAATGTTAAGATAGAGCGCGAAAACCTTAGCGATAAGCTAAACTTTTACCTAAATATCAAAAGTGCAATATTAAACTCTAAAACCCCTTACGAACTAGAGTTATTGCTACCTAAACAGTCTCGCCAAATTGCCAAACAGCAAAAGCAAAAAATAGGCGAACTCTACTGGATAGAGGGCTACAAAGTTATGGTTGGCAGAAACTCTAAAGAGAATCAAGAGCTACTATCATTAGCAAAAAGTAACGATATATGGATGCACACAAGAGCCCTGCCAGGCTCACATGTAATAATACGAACCGATAAGCAAAACCTACCAGAGACTTTACTGCAAAGTGCCGCAAAGTTGTGTGTAGACTTTACTACCAAAAACCCTGGTAACTACGAAGTTGACTACACAAAAAGAAAGTTTGTAAAACTAAATGATGGCTCTAATGTAGAGTACGATAAGTATAAAACAATATCTATTTTAAAAGAAGGCATAGAGATAAGGGAGTAAAATGCAAGAGACAAAAGACTTTTTTGCACACAAAGCTAAAAACTACGAACAAGAGAAAAGACGCCTTGATAATGTTGCAAATATATCTAAATTAATACTTAGAGAAATTGACTATAAAAAAGATATGCACATACTAGACTTTGGCTCGGGTACTGGGCTTTTACTAGAAAAAATAGCACCCCATATTGGCTCTGTAACGGCTGTAGATATATCTAAATCTATGAACCAAGTGCTAAAAGAGAAACAGCACAAAATCCCTTGCCTACTGCAAATAAAAGAGCTAGACTTAACAACAACAGCACTAGATGAAAAGTTTGATAACATAATATCTTCGATGACAATACACCACATTAAAGATATAGATAAACTATTTAAAATTTTCTACAATCTGCTAAAAGATAGTGGCACAATAGCCCTAGCCGACCTAGATACCGAAGACGGTACATTCCACACCATAGACACAGGCGTACACCACTTTGGATTCGATAGAGAAGAGTTTGCCCAAAAAGCTAAAAATGCGGGCTTTAAAAACATTAAAACCCAAACAGTAGGCAATGTAGTAAAACCATACGGAGAGTATGGAGTATTTTTATTAACAGCTAGTAAGTAGCAACCTAGTCTAGCCACTTATCTATAAATGTATCTAGTTTTTGCTTGCTCCATTTAGCTCTTGCGCTATTAGCTATTGATATAAACTTATCTTTAGCCTCATCTATATTGTCGTTTATTATTACAAAATCGTATTCGCTTAGTGCTTTTATCTCTGTTTTTGCGTTTTCTAAGCGTCTGTTAATTGTCTCTATATCGTCAGTACTTCTGCTTGTTAGGCGTTTTTCTAGCTCTTTTAAAGATGGTGGAGTTATAAATGCACTTACTACAATATCGCCCATGGCGTCTCTAACTAAACGATGCCCCTGCACATCTATATCGAAAATTACTAACTTACCCTGCTCTAAGGCTGCTTTTACTGGTTTTAGCGATGTTCCATAGTAGTTATCATGTACCTTAGCATACTCTAAAAAGTCGCCATCTTTAATGCCCTCTTCGAACTCTTTTTTTGTTACAAAATAGTAATCTACTCCATCTACTTCGCCCTCTCTTGGTGCTCTTGTAGTTGTAGATACCGAAAAGTAAAATTCGCCAATATCGTTAGCTGCTGCGTCTATTATTGTGCTTTTCCCTGCACCACTTGGGCCAGAAAGCACTAAAATAGCGCTACTCATTGCCACCTCTTTTGTACTCTATTTTAACAGAAACCTTAGCACCCTTTAGTAGCTTTTTTAGCTCTTTTTTTGTTAAGCCTCTACACTCGTACAAAAACTCTTTTGCATCTTTACCCTTAAGCTTTAAGTTCTTTTGCTCTACAAGTGCATCTATTGGGCTTTGCGTATCGCCCTCTTGGCTAATATCTTCTTGCGCCATAAGCTCTTTAATTTTAGCAATCTCTTCTAAATTTAAAACATTGCTCTTTTGCTTAAGCTCTTCTTGTGTGCTATCTATAATATCTTTTATATCTTTTGGTAAAAATGGCTTTTTAACAGAGCTATCTACTAGCTCTTCGCAATCGCAGCTACCAATAAGTATAAGTTTAGTAAAACTAAAATTATCTTGTATATCAATTATTTGCTCTTTTAAATCTGGCGATGAATCGTCGATAAATATAATATCGTAACTATCGCTTTGTGCGCTCTTAGCAGATTTTGTATGTTCGCTTTTAATGTTGCTATCTTTAAATACCAATTTTAACAATTCTATAACAATAGACGAGTAACTAATAACTAAAATATTCATAATTGTAAGCCTTAAATCAAATATCTCTATTTTACAATATGTAGGCTTTAAAAGTAGTAAATTGTAGTGGTACACTCTATAGGATTCGAACCTATGACCTTCTGAACCGCAATCAGATGCTCTATCCAGCTGAGCTAAGAGTGCTTAATTTGGAGTGAAATATTACTAAAGTAGAACTTAGAGGCTACTTAAATAAGTCCTCTAATGCAGATGTATCTGTTGTTCTAGTTAAGTTCTCTTCTTTTGTTGTATCGTTATTTAGCGTTGTGCCATCAATATCGTTAAGCTCAATAGCAAATTTTGTAAGCATAGATGCTAAACGAATATTAATACCGCTCTTACCAATTGCTTTTGCCTTTTGATCTGCTGTAACATCTACAACTGCTCTTTTATCACCCTCTTTATTGCTAAGAACTCTTACACCTTTAACAACCGCTGGAGATAGTGCTCTAGAGATATAAACCTCAGGCACTGGAGAGTACTCGATACAGTCTATATTTTCACCATTTAGCGCGCTACTAACTGCGTTAATTCTAACACCACTTGTACCAACAGCAGCACCTACTGGGTCTATGTTTGCTCTATCTGTTGTTAGTGCAACTTTTGCTCTATCGCCAGGTATTCTTGCACTCGATACTATCTCTACATATCCATCTTCTATCTCTGGAACCTCTTTTTTCATTAGCTCTTCTAAAAACTTTGGTGCAGTTCTTGTTAGCTCTAAAAACATACCAATTTTAGGCTCTACTTTTACAAATTTAAGTAGTGCTTTTACGCTGTCGCCTACTTTAAATTTTTCGCCTTTAATGCGGTTTCTAAGGCTAAGTATACCTCTTAGCTCGCCAATCTCTACAAATGTGTTGTCGTCTTCATCTACTCTTGTTACAACACCAGCAATTACTTTGCCTACCTTCTTTTTATAGCCCTCAAATAGA
>Ga0256914_1001018_pt1 | contig 26673 bp, 14 predicted proteins | sample HulkmetaG_FD_191571 | JGI IMG/M metagenome (GOLD analysis project Ga0256914, IMG submission 191571) | Hydrothermal chimney microbial communities from Main Endeavour vent field at the Juan de Fuca Ridge, Pacific Ocean - Hulk | ecosystem: Environmental > Aquatic > Marine > Hydrothermal vents ... | reverse complement strand
GGCGCTTCTGCTGGCGCGGGAGGTTCTTCGCCCGGGATTTCTGTTTCCTCTGCCGCGGTTTCCACGGCTGTGACGGCTTCGGGTGCTTCTGCTGGCGCGGGCGGTTTTTCTCCCGAGATTTCTGTTTCCTCTGCCGCGGCTTCTACGGTTGCGACGGCTTCGGGTGCTTCTGCTGGCGTGGGCGGTTTTTCTCCCGAGATTTCTGTTTCCTCTGCCGTGGTTTCCGCGGTTACGACGGGAGTCTCGGGTTCTGCTGCCCCTGTGTCTGTTTCCGCTTCCTCGCGCGGGGGCTCTGTCCCTGGCGGGGTTTCTTGTTCTGGCATCGGTGTTTCTGCAGGTTCCGCTGCCGCGCTCGGTGCTTCTTCCTCTTTTAGGGTGGGTTCTTTTTCGGGAGTAGGTTCGGGCGGTGCCTGGGTTTCTACTTCGTGTTCGGTGGTTTCTGGTTCTGTGGGCGTTTCCTCAGGCTCCGCCACGATGCCTGCTGCGGGTTCTACCACTGTCTTCACGATGATTTCCTCGACGGGCGCTTCGGTGGCTACGGTGGGGGCCTCTGGTTCTTCCTGGGGAGGTAAGGCGATGTCCAGGATGACGGTTTTGTCCTGTTCTAATCGGACGGTGCGGACTACGTCGGGTGGGCCCACTACGATAACCTGGTATTCGCCCGCGGGCATGTTTTGGAAGAGGTAGGTGCCGTTGAGCGCGGTTTGTGTTTGGGCTACCAGTTCTCCCCGGCGCATAAGGTGGACCGGGATTTCGGGGAGGGCTTGTCCTTCTGCGTCGGTGATTTTGCCGCGCAGGGTGGCCCGGTGGGGTGGACGCAGGTCCAAGGTGGGCATGGTGACGGTCTCATCACCCTGTAAGGTGACGGGGCCCAGTTCGTGGCCTTCGATGCGGACTCGGTAGGTGCCTGGGGGGAGTTCCACAAAGCGATACTGTCCCTGGGGAGAAAGGGCAACGGCCCGTTTCCACCCGTAGGTGTCGGAGATGAGTTCGGCAAGCATCTCCGGTGTGCCTCCCATGACCAGGCCCATGACGATGCCCTGCAGGGAGAAGGTGACTTCTACGGTGTTGGTGCCGTCCAGGTGGATGTCCTTTGCGATGGTGCCAATGCCAGCCAGTTCCAGGGTGTAGGTGCCCGCGGGTAGGTGGGTGAATTCAAAGTGCCGATTTTCGTCCAGGGTGGTTTCCCACACGCGTCCCGCGTCGTTCTTCAGTAGAAGTTCAATGCCCGGTCTCCCCCCGGCTATGTGCCCAATGACGCGGCTGTTCGCGGTTTCCGCGGGTGTGGTCTCTGCCGCGGGGGGTTCGGTGGGTGTCTCGGCTTCTATTTCGACTTTTTGAGGGCGAGGTTCTTCGGTTTCCGGCGTGGCCGCGGGCTGGACTGGTGGTGGGGTTTCTGCCGCGGTTTCGAGGGGTTCGGGTTCCTTGGGTTCCTCTGCTGTGACTGAGGTCGGTGATGTTTCCCGCGTTTCCGGAACCCCGGTTGTGCGTTCTTCTTCAGGAGTGATCGGAATTTCTGTTATGCGTTCCCGGGGTTGGGGTTCGCTGAGGGTGAAGAGGAGGTCGATTTGATCTCCCGGTTGAACAGGGAGGTCTACCACGTCTGTACGGTCGGCGACGTGGATACGGTAGAATCCGGGAGGAACGTTGTCGATGTAGAAGCGCCCTTCTTCGTCTGTTTGGGCGCGGAGGGCGCGGCCATCTTCTGTGAGGAGTTCCACTTCCACATGGGCTATGGGTGTGTTTTCTGCGTCTACTACGGTCCCGGAGATGAGGGCGGTTTTTGGCATGGGTGTTTCCTCCTCGCGCGGTGCCGACACTGTGGGTGTGGCTTCCGGCACGATAAGGCCGGAAGAGCGTTCCAGGGAGGGCATGGCTTTGACCCGCTCGACTACGGGGAGCATGCCGTTGAACCCGAATTCTTCGTCCCACCAGTGGGTGTACCAGCAGTGGGGTTCCCAAACATGGGGACGGGTGGGGTCGATGCGCCGGTCCGCGATCAGCCAGTGACACAGGGTGAAGAACCATAGGGGGGCTTCTCTTTGCAGGAATTCGTTGATCTGGACGGTCCACTCGGCCGCGGTCCACGGGTCGAGGCGGGGGTAGCGGCGATCGTCGCGCAGGCCGGTGATGGCTCCACCTTCGGTGGCGATGATGGGGATGGGGTATCCCAGTACTTCCTGGGCCATGTGGCCGGCCAGTTCATAAGCCCGGAAGCATTGGGGGTCGTCGGCCAGGGTGGTATCCGGCTGACGGCCTTCTGCCCGCCAACGGTTGATGATCTCCGGGGGTTCGTTCCATCCCCACGGGTGATGCTGTTTGTATTCTTCTGGGGTGACCGGGCGGCCTGTGCGGTTGACATCGTCGTCCGGGTAGTTTAGGGGGCGGTTGTATGTGTACGCGTGGACGGCCCACCAGGTTCCCCGCTGGAAGAGGTCTTCCCGATCCCGATCTACTATGGCCTGAACCGGGTTGTGGGCAGGGGTTAGGGCCATGGGGGGAATGCCGGGGAGACCTCCGGCGTTGAGGATGTCGTCGGCATCCTCGATAAACGCGTCGATTATGAGGTCGAAGGCGTTGGGAGGCATATTGCCCGACCACGCGCTTGGCAGGTCGGGTTCGCTATCTACTTCAAAGTACACCACGCCCGCGTCCACCAGGCGGCGTACGGTTTCTCTTTCCTGAGGCGTTAGCCGGTGCGGAGGTGGTCCCTGGCGCTGGAGCCGCACAATGGGCATAATGTCTTCGGCCACCAGTCGGCGGACCAGGGGAAGGGTGCTTCCCTGTCCGTCGTCCACGATTTTCAGCCACTTGATGTGCATCGCGTGGAGTTCGTCCATCCAGAAGTCCAGCGCGCTTTCCGTGGGCGGACGCGGGGAGGGGGACCAGTGTAGGCCACGACCGTTATCTCCCTTGGGGCGTGGAAAATCGGTCAAGCGCAAGTTTCACCTCCTCAAGCCTATCCGTTGACCACTCACGGTGGGTTGTACGTGGTGGGAATGACATGGCATGGGAACATGTAATGGTCCGTCAACCGTTATTATCACGGCCAGTATAGCATAAAACCCCCAGAGGGGGAATTTTGAACAGCGCCTATCTTTTCCTCTTAGCGGACTTTCGCGTTGAACAATCGGTTTCAATGGGGTGGTTTTTGCAACAGGCGTGAAGAAAGTTGACGGAGTTGGACGAGGACGGGATAATCCAACCGGGGAACGTAGCCGGTCTCCGCGATGTTCCAGGAGGAGAAGTTGGTAATGAAGAGACGGTTATGGGTACTTTGGCTTGTGTTGGTGTGGGTTTTGGTCGCGTGTGGCGGTGTGAAGCCGGTGGCTAAACCTAACTTTGATCAGGGTGTCGGTAAGTTGGTGATTATCACCGGCGCGGGAGCGACTTTCCCCTATCCGTTGTACTCCAAGTGGTTTTACGTGTACAGCAAGGTTGTGGACCCTCTGGTTCGGTTCAATTATCAATCCATTGGTTCCGGTGGGGGCATTCGTCAAATTATGGCCCGGACTGTGGATTTTGGGGCGTCGGACGCGATTCTGAGTGAGGAGGAGAAGGCCGCGGCTCCTGATTTGCAGATGTTTCCCACAGTGGCGGGTGGCGTGGTGGTCGCTTATCATTTGGTGGATGCCCAGGGTCAGGAGGTGGGTACGGGGTTGAGGTTAACTCCCGACGCGCTGGCGGACATTTTCCTGGGTCACATTACTCGCTGGAATGATCCCCGCATCCAGGATGTGAACCCCGACATTGCCCTGCCCGACGCGCCTATCTCTGTGGCCCATCGTTCGGATGGCTCAGGAACTACGTTCTTATTTACCCATTATCTGGCACAAGTGAGCCCGGAGTGGCGAGAGAAGGTGGGGGGCGGCAAGGCTGTGAACTGGCCGGTAGGCATTGGCGGAAAGGGAAACGAGGGGGTTGCCGGCATTCTCCAGCAGCAGCCTAACAGTATTGGGTACGTTGAGTTGGCATATGCCGTCCAAAACCAGATGGCTTATGCCTTTATTCAAAATCGGGAAGGGAACTTCGTTGAGCCCACGGTGGACAGCATTACCGCGGCGTCTGACGCGTACGCGGCGGAGATGCCTGAGGATATGGGCCAGTTGTTGGTGAACGCTCCTGGCAAGGATTCATACCCTATTGCTGGTTATACCTTTATTCTCCTCTACAAGGATATGCCCAACTGCATTAAGGCTCGCAAAATCCACGACTTTATGGTTTGGGCCTTGACTGAAGGGGATGTGTACGCGCGGTCTTTACTGTACGCTCCTTTGGGAGCCTCGGTGGAAAAGATGGTTATTGAGCGGTTGGACGCGCTGACGTGCCAGGGGGGAAGACCAGTAAAGTGAGGAAATTGTTGCCCTTCTTGTAAACACCCGGGTTTCACGCAGGGGATAACAACTCATGGAGCACTTGTTGCAGGCCATCGGCATTCTGGGACCAACGAGGAAGAACCGGGGAGATGTCCTGTTTGAAGGGTTTCTCCTCTTGATGGCGCTAACGTTGGTCGGTTTGGTGGTGTTCCTTTTCTTTGAACTGGTGCTGGGTTCGTGGCCCGCAATACGGGCGTTTGGTGTGCGGTTTGTGACAAGCCGGACGTGGGATCCGGTGCGGGATGAATACGGCGCTCTCCCCGCGATGTACGGTACGATTGTGTCCTCTTTGCTCGCCCTGGCCGTGGCAGGACCAGTAGGTCTTTTTTCGGCTGTGTTCCTGGCAGAATTTGCTCCCTCGTGGCTGGAACGGCCCCTTTCCTTTTTAATTGAACTGCTAGCCTCCATCCCCAGTGTGGTGTACGGTCTGTGGGGCCTGTTTGTGATGGTGCCTTTGTTACGCCAGGTGGAGGTGTTTCTGCACCAGCACGCGGGGGATGTCCCCCTCTTTTCGTGTATGCCCTGGGGTATCGGTATGCTGGCGGCTGTGGTCATTCTGGCCATTATGATCCTCCCATACAGTACGGCCGTGGCTCGGGATGTGATCCGGGCTGTGCCGCGCGCTCAACGGGAGGCTATGCTGGCGCTGGGCGCCACTCGCTGGGAGACGATTTGGCATGTGGTGATTCCTTATGCTCGGTCGGGCATTGTGGGCGGGCTGATGTTGGCTCTGGGCCGCGCGTTGGGTGAGACGATGGCTGTGACTATGTTAATTGGGAACCGTCCTGACATTTCCCTGTGTTTGTTCAACCCAGCCTACACTCTGGCCAGTCAGATCGCGAATGAGTTCACTGAAGCCACGTCGGAGATTTATCTTTCCGCGCTGGTGGAGTTGGGCTTGGTGCTCTTTGCCATTACTTTTTTGATGAACATTCTGGCTCGCCTGCTGGTGCTGAGTATGGGCACGCCAGGGAGAAGGTGATATGCAGAAGCCGTATGCAGTGCGCAAGACAACCAGTCGCCTGATGGCCGCGCTGACCGTTGTTAGCGCGGGGATGTCCGCGGGCATTCTGTTGGTCATTCTGATGTACATCCTCCGCCAGGGATTCCCCGCGCTTAATTGGGATTTCTTTACCCAGAATCCTTTGCCCGTGGGCGAGGTGGGGGGTGGTATTGCTAACGCGATTGCGGGGACGTTTATTGTGGTGGGGTTGGCCGCCCTCTTTGCCTTGCCCATTGGTGTGGGCACGGGGGTGTATTTGAGCGAGTTTGGACGCAATCGCTTTGGGGATGTGGTGCGCTTTTTGGCGGATGTTCTTTCCGGCGTACCTTCCATTATTATGGGGGTCTTCGCTTATATGGTGGTGGTCGTCCAGCAGGGACATTTTTCGGCCCTTTCGGGCGGGTTTGCCCTGGGGGTGATGATGTTGCCGGTGGTGACCCGCACAACCGAGGAGATGTTGCGCATGGTGCCCGATTCGGTGCGGGAGGCCGGCCTGGCCCTGGGATTGCCACGGTGGCGCGTGCTCATTCACGCGGTGATCCCTGCGGCGTCACGGGGTATCCTTACGGGCATTGTGCTGGCCCTGGCCCGAGTGGCCGGGGAAACGGCCCCGCTTCTCTTCACGGCCTTTGGCAACCCGTACTTCAGCCTGGACATCAACCAGCCTATTGCCACGTTGCCGCACACGTTGTTTGTGTACGCGATTTCCCCGTATCGGGACTGGCATCAGAAGGCGTGGGGAACGGCGTTGGTGCTCACGGCATTGATTTTCGTGGCCAGTTTGTTGGTCCGGACGTTGGGCGAAGTCCGTTATGAGGTGTGAACGTACACTAGCGATACGGAGGGGAGAGGGATCTCATGGCGTACGACGTGATTACAGGTGAACCGGCCCTGGTCGTCAAGAACCTGTCCGCGGGCTTTGGACATTTCACCGCTGTGAAGAACATCAACATCGCGTTTGAACGCAACGCGGTGACCGCAATTATTGGCCCCTCGGGTTCGGGGAAATCCACATTTCTCCGCTCTCTCAACCGGATGCACGAGGAAGTGCGAGGCGCCTGGGTGAAGGGCGAGGTCCTTTTGGAAGGTAAGAACATTTACGATAAGGATGTGGATCCTGTGATTGTTCGGCGCCGGGTGGGCATGATTTTCCAGCGCCCTAATCCCTTCCCGACAATGTCTATCTATGACAATGTGGCCGCGGGGCTCAAGTTGCGCCACTGGGGTAAAGTTCCCAACCTGGATGAAATTGTGGAGCGTTCCTTGCGCCTGGCCGCGCTGTGGGATGAGGTGAAGGATAAACTCCACCAGCCGGGTACGGCCCTCTCCGGTGGACAGCAACAGCGTTTGTGCATTGCCCGCGCGTTGGCTGTGGAACCTGAGATTCTGCTCATGGATGAACCTGCATCGGCTTTGGATCCCATCGCGACGTTGAAGATTGAGGACCTGATGCGGGAGTTGGCCAAGAATTACACCATTATCGTGGTCACTCACAACATGCAGCAGGCAGCCCGGGTGTCCGATTACACCATGTTTATGATGATGGACGAAGATCGGGCCGGGCACATGGTGGAGTACGGTCCAACAAAGGAACTCTTCACAAACCCGAAAGACAAGCGCACCGAGGATTACATTACCGGGCGTTTCGGGTAAACAAGGGAACGCGATTTTGGCGGCCGGGGGAACACGGCTTGGGTTGGCTTCTCGTCCCCCTTTCGTGTATATTTAAGTGAGCGTAGCATCGTTTCCCCCATGTCCCTCCCCTTTTGGGCAGGGTGTCCACGTGAGGAGTGTCGGTCAACAGTAGATAGGGAGGAGGCTTTGCATGACACGGAAGACTCTTGATGAGCGGTTGCACGCCTTGCAAGAGCACTTGCTGGCCCTGGGCGAGCGCGTTGCCGATGCTTTGATTCAATCTGTGGACGCGCTAAAACGCCGTGATTTTGAGGCGTCTAAGGAGATTATTGCCAAGGACAAGGAAATTAATCACATGCGTTACGAAATTGAGGAGGAGACTCTTGTCCTCCTGGCCACACAGCAACCCATGGCAACAGACTTGCGCATCCTGGCATCGGTGCTGGAAATTTCCACGGAATTGGAGCGCATTGGGGACTATGCTAAGGGTATTGCCAGTATCAATTTGAAGATAGGGCCTGAACCCCTTATTAAACCCCTGATTGACCTTCCCCGCATGGCCGAATTGGCCGCGAACATGCTCCGCCAGGCGCTGGATGCGTTTGTGCAGCGCGATGTGGAGGTCGCATACCAGATTATCCGTCAGGATGATGAGATAGACGCGTTGTACGAGCAGGTGTACCGTGAGTTGATGACGTTGATTATGCAGAACCCGCAGAACATCGAGCAGGCCAATTACTTGCTTTGGGTAGCCCATAACCTGGAACGGTCTGCGGACCGCGTGACGAACATCTGCGAGCGGACAATTTTTGTCGCGACCGGTCAACTTATGGACCTGGACGCGTCGGAGGCCGCGGACGATGTGGATGTGGCGTAAGCCTGTGTTGAGGGTCGCGGTGTGCTCTCTACGCGATGGGATACCGACCGTACTCCAACGCGGCATCTACCATGGCCAGGATGTTCTCCGGTGGTACATCGTCCATGATTGTGTGCACCGCGGCCAGGAGGTATCCTCCTCCCGGCGCCAGGTGTTCGATAACACGCCGCACTTCCGCGCGTACTTCATCTCGCGTCCCATGAGGCAGTACATGGTGTGTGTCAATGCCACCGCAAAACACCAGGTTCTTCCCGTACCGTTTCTTCAATGTGGATAGGTCGGCCATGCGCCCCGCGGATGTTTGAATCGGGTTGAGGATGTCCACGCCAATCTCTACCAGGTCGTCCAGCAGGGGAAAGACGTCGCCATCCGTGTGAAAGAGTACCTTGGCCGATGTCCGGGCCTTGATGAAGGCGATGTATTCCGCGTGCAGGGGCTTGAGGTAGCGGCGGTACATGCGAGGGGAGATGAGCAGGCTGGTCTGGGTGCCGAGATCATCCCCTATCTTGATGATGTCCACGTTGTCTCCCAGGGCTTTTAAGAACGGCTCCATCATGGCCTTGCACAAATCCGTTGTCTTGCGCAACAACGCCTGGGCAAATTCTGGGTTTTCCACCAGGTCCATGAAGAAGGTCTCCATTCCTCGTAAGGCGATAGCCCGCTCAAAGGGGAAGAGTAACCAGGGTGTGGCCATGATGGCGTATTTTCCTTCTCGCGAGAGCGCTTCTGCCCGCTCTCGAACCCCTCGTATTCGGCTGGGGTCATTGGGATCGGGCCAGGGGTAAGATTCGATATCCTCGATGGATGTGGCATTGGCCAGTGGGTGAATGTGTGGGAACCACGTTCCCGGCGTGATTTCGACCTGTCCAATGCCCCACGCGTCAAAGAAGGGCTCTCCCGGCGCGCGCTTCGCGTTGCGTTCCACTACCCAGTCAGGATGTCGATCCCACACCCCACGTACGTCCACGTGTAGCCGACGTAGGGTTTCCTCGTCAACTTTGACTGTGCCCAGTTCGGGCCAGTCGTAGAGAAATTCGTCTGCCGCGTCGATGCCCAACAGTTTCTTGAGTCCCTGATACGGTTTAAGCCTCATGCTTGTGGCATTGCTCACGCCAATAACAATAGGCACTCGGTCCGGTTCTTCGTGGTTGAGGGCGGCGAGAACTCGTTCTCTTGGTGTGAGTGGCATGGCACCTCCAGCCTGTCTTGGGTGTGCGGTTCTGCGTGTTCCCCCATTATAGCACAGGCTATTTGTTTGCTTGGGGATGAAAGAGGGGATGGGATGATGCAAGGAGGGGGGCTTACAGAAAGGGGGATAAGGAGATCAGCGCGGATCTCCTTATCCCCATGGGGGAATTAGGCGGTTGTCGGTACGCCATGCGGGTACAGGATGACTTTCATGGAATCCTGTGCCGCGGCTACCAATCGGAAACCTTCCTGTGCCTGGTCCAGGGGGAGACGATGGGTGATCATGTCCTCTACCGGCACCCGACCGGCTCGTAACAGTTCCATGGCTTCGTTCAGATCTCGCGGGGCGGCTGCGTAGGTGCCTTTGAGCGTGAGCCCTCGATGCCAGAAGTCGTACACGTGCAGGGGAACTTCTACCCCTGGCTTGAGGATCGCGTAGAGGAGAATGGTCGCGCCGCGATCCGCCGCGTCAATGGCTTGCTGGAATACGGGTGGGGCGGCTGCACAGACGATAACGTAATCTGCACCCCGTCCACCATTCGCTTCCCACACTCGCGCCACGACATCCTCTTCGGCCGCGTTGATCACCACATCCGCCCCCGCGCGTCGGGCCATTTCCAGGCGGAAGTCGTTGATGTCCGTGGCAATGATGCGCCCGGCTCCCAGGGCCTTGGCTAGTTTGATGTTCAGCATTCCAGCCAGGCCGCTGCCCAGGACAAGCACGGTGCGCGCGGGTTGAAAGCCTATCTCCCGCATGCCTCGGACCGCGCAGCCTAAGGGCTCGGTGAAGGTGGCTGCGTCGTCAGATACTTCGTCGGGGATGGGGATGACTCCTCCTTTTTCCACGTTGATGGCCGGAACACGCAGGTATTCGGCAAATCCCCCTGGGTCAAAGTTGGTGCTGTGGAGGGTGTCACACAAGGTGTGTTGCCCCCGCTGGCAGTACATGCAGTTGTTGCAAGGGACATGGTGGGTGACAACCACACGCTGGCCCACGTGAAATCCCTGTACGCCCTCGCCGACCTCCACGATCTCCGCGGCCACTTCATGGCCGAGCACGCGTGGGGCCTTTTTGATCCGATACCATTCCATCACGTCGGATCCACAAATGCCGCTGGCCGTAACTTTAACCAGGAGTTCACCGGGGCCGATTTTGGGGACGGGCATCTCTTCGATGCGCACGTCGTCATTTCGGTAGTACATCGCGACTTTCATGGGCTATCATCCTGTTCTGTGTTCGATATAGGTCTTGGATAGTGCACGTACACCTGTGAACCGGCCTGGTTCCTGGTCCGGCACGTAATGGGGAGTGGTCTCCTTCAAGGTACGCGCACGCGGGATTGTGTGGAAACAGGCTGGCCCGCCGGGTTCACATAAGGAACCGTCTGTGTGCTCTTCCGGTGCGCGTAGGGACGCAGCCTTGGCTGCGTCCCTACCGCGTTGGACGGGAGCGCTTTATTTGTTCTTCAACTCCAGGAACAGTTCGTACGCTTCATCCGGGGTAGCGTTCTTGTGCACAATGGCTTGCACAGCCTGAATCATGGCCACCGGGTCTTCAGATTGGAAGATGTTGCGTCCCATGTCCACACCCGCGGCACCGGCTTGAAGCGCGTTGTACGCCATGGTTAGCGCGTCCTTTTCGGGGATCTTCTTGCCCCCCGCGATGACCACTGGCACCGGACATGTGGCTACTACGCGCTCGAAATTCTCGCAGTAATATGTCTTGATGATGCGCGCGCCCAGTTCTGCGGCAATGCGGCCGGCAAGGCTCAGGTATCGGGCGTCCCGGTTCAGCCCTTCGCCCACCGCGATCACGCCCAGGGTGGGTATTCCATACCGTTCGGCTTCGTCAATGACCTGTGTAAAGGCCAACAGGGTGTCTCGCTCAAACTTCGCCCCCACCATCACGGAGAAGGCGACCGCGGTCGCGTTTAATCGAATAGCGTCTTCCATAGAGACGGTAATCCCCTCGTGGAGCAGGTCACCCCACTCCCGGGCGAGGATGCTGGTGCCTCCGGACACGCGCAAGATGATGGGAATGTCCACGTTTGGATCCACGTAGTTGCGCAGCGCGCCCCGGGTCAACATCAGCGCGTTCGCGTACGGCAACAGGGGTTCCGTTGTGGCGCGCAGGTCCTCTAACCCGGTGGTCGGGCCCATAAAGTACCCGTGGTCCACGGCCAGGAAAATCGTGCGACCACTTTCCGGATCAAATAACCGTGACATGCGGTTTTTCATGCCCCAATCCATGATAGACATCTCCTTTCTTGTTCTCCGTTGTATCTGGGTCTTGGATTACGTTGAGGTTATCTCTGCCAGTTCTTTTTCCGCGTCTTTACTCTCTTCCCGCACAATGTTGATCAGGTCTTCAATGCTCTCCACGTTCTTGCGCTCCATTATCCAGCGCTTGCCGATGCGGATGGCAGCCCGTTCGGCCACTGCCCGCTTGCGCGGGTCCTCAATGCTGGTAATATCCCACACGCTGACAATGCCCATCATGCGGCGCAGGAATTTCACGCCGCCGTGGCCGGCCGTCTCTTGCAGCAGGCGGTGGATGAACTTGCGTCGGTACTCGGCAAACGCTTCTTCTCCGCCCGGGAAGTCCCAGTACGGGGTGGGGACTAACTCTCCGCGGTTGTTGGCTACCCACGTTTCCTCGAACTTGCGCGCGAATTCCGTCCACACCCCGCGGATCATGTCCAGCACGTACTCCTGGTACTCGTGTCGCTCCTCTGGGTCTGGTGTGTGTCCAAAGTGGGAGAGGTAGTTGAGTACCAGGTTCTGAAGTACGGCTCCCACGTCATAAGCCATTGGCCCGAAGAACGCGAATTCGGGGTCGATGACTTTGGTCTTCTCCTCGTTTACCATGATGGAACCTGTGTGCAGGTCCGCGTGGATGAGGGCTTCTGTGTGGTTCATGTATGCGTTCTTCATTTCCGCGATTTCGATTTTCAGCGCGGCGTCAGAGCGCACGGCCTGCACTTCATCGTCCACCAGGGGGTTCCAGTTGTTCTCCGGGGATTCCATGTACGGGTTGGTGTAGACGAAGTCCTCCTGGAGTTTGCGCAGTTCTTCGTTGATGAATTCGGCCATCATCCGCTTTTTCTCGATCCCCGTCAGGTACAGATCTGAGGTGTAGAAGAGGGAGTTGACCAGGAAGGTGCTGATGTGGTCCACGAAGTGGGGGAGCCGCTTGCGGGCGACCATGGCTTTACGCATGATTTCTAGCCCGCGCAGGTTCTCCATAATGACCAGGGACATGTCGAAGTCGTAATCGTAGACTTCGGGTACCAGGCCCGGCGCGAGTTCGTTGTGCTTGAGCAGTGCCTTGGTCTCGTACCGCATCCGCTCCCGGGTCAGGGGCCATGATTCCCCTGCGACCCGCAGGTAAGGCAGTGCTTGCTTGAGCACGACTGTTTGCTCCGGGTTCTTGCGGTTGGTGATAACGAATACGAGGTTCAGGTTACCATCTCCCACTTCCTGGACTTCCAGGTCCGCGTCGGTGTCAAAGATGGTTCCCCATACCTTGGGGCGGGTTTTGATATAGTCGACAACTGTCTCATTGTTCAGAGCTCGATACGTCATTGCCGGTCCTCCTCAATGCCGGTTGGTTGCGTGTTTCAGCGGAACAGAGCGCTCCGGTCGAGATCAGGCTTCCTTGTTGGTGCGCTTTTCCGGATAGAGGGTGAGTAACCCTTCCTCGCTGGCTTCGCAGATGCCGCGTTCCGTGATAAGGCCGGTGACATATTTGGCCGGGGTCACGTCGAACGCGTAGTTGACGGCCGGGCTTTCCGGTGGTGTGAGGAGTACTTTCTTGATTTCCCCCTCGTGCCACCCTGCGATGTACTTCACTTCTTCTGGGGAGCGTTGTTCGATGGGGATCTCCTTGAGCCCGTCGTGGATGCGCCAGTCAATGGTCGAGGATGGGAGCGCAACGTAGAAGGGGATGTTGTTGTCCCACGCGGCCAGGGCTTTCAAGTAGGTGCCGATCTTGTTGGCCACATCCCCGCTTGCGGTCACTCGGTCCGCGCCCGTGATGACCAGGTCCACCATGCCATGTTGCATTAAGTGACCGCCTACGTTATCCGCGATGACCGAGTGGGGTACGCCCTGTTGGAGCAGTTCCCACGCGGTGAGCCGGGCTCCCTGGTTGCGCGGACGGGTTTCGTCCACCCACACGTGGACTTTGATCCCCAATTCCTGGGCTTTGTAAATCGGGGATGTTGCAGTGCCATAATCCACGAACGCGAGCCATCCCGCGTTGCAGTGGGTGAGGATGTTCACTGTTTCCCCTTGCTTGCGCCGCGCGATTTCCTCGATGATCTGAACGCCGTGTTCCCCAATGCGACGGCAGAACTCCGCGTCCTCGTCTGCAATGGTCTGGGCTGTAATGCGTGCGATGCGCACGGCTTCGTCCAGGGTGTTCGCACGGCGGATTTCCCGCAACTGGCGGGCAACGGCCCATTCCAGGTTGTGGGCGGTGGGGCGCGTTGCCTTCAGTTTTTCCCCCGCCTGTTCCAGGTAATCGAAGAACGCTTCTCGACTGTCCCGAGGGGCCTGCAAGGCCGCGATGTACATGCCGAACCCCGCGGTCGCGCCGATGAGCCCTGCGCCTCGGATGTGCATGTCCTTGATGGCGACGGCTACTTCGTCCACCGTGCGCAGGTCTTCGATGATAAATTGGTGGGGAATCCAGCGTTGGTCAATCACCTGGACGACGGTGGGATCGTCCTGGTTAAGCCATATCGTCCTGTAGTGTTTGCCGTTGACGTTCACAGGTAACCTCCGGTACGTGCGATAACGGTTCGTCCTTTCTGTCGGGCGATCGTCCTTTGTTGCCGGTTCAACCGGCAGGTAACTTTATGCGACCGCCGAATTTACACATGACTTCAAACGCGGGGTTATTCGCTCTTCTTGCCCGCAAACACAATGTTGAACACCAACGCGGCCAGCAGGATCACTCCGGTGACGAACACCTTCAGGTAGATGTTCACGGAGATCTGATCCAGGCCGTTGCGCAGCACTCCCAAAATGAGCAATCCAATGATGGTCTGAGGGATGCCGCCTACACCGCCAAAGAGTGAGGTGCCACCCAGAACTACCGCGCCGATGGCGTCGATAAGCAGGCTGTCCAGACCTGTGGGCTGGGCGCTGCCCAGGCGGCCCAGGCTGACAATGCCCGCCAGGCCCGCGGTGAACCCGGAGATGGCCATCACCGCGGTGATGATGTGTTTTGTGTTCACGCCCGCGAGTTCTGCCGCGCGCGCGTTTGCCCCTGTCATGTACACGTAGCGACCGAATCGTGTGTAGCGGAGGACCAGGTGTCCGATGAGGAGGGTGATTCCCGCTACAATAATCAGCCACTTGATGGGACCGATGCGGCCGCTTCCCAGGGTCATGGCAATGGGCGGGATGTCGAAGATGATGCGCCCACGAGTCAGGTAGAGGGAGAGACCGGACGCAATCAGGGACATGGCCAGGGTGACCATGAAGGAAGGAATTCCCAAGTACGCGGTGGCATAGCCGTTGATGATCCCCAGGATGACTACAACGGCCAGCGCGATGAAGATGGGAATTGGCTGCGGGAGGGGGATGGTGGCGGTGAAGAACGCGGCCACCACGCCTCCCAGTGTGGCCATGGTGGCAATGCTCAAGTCGATCTGGGCTGTCAGGAGCACAAATGTGATCCCCGTGCCCAGAATGGAGAGGACAGCGATTTGGTTCAGGATGTTGTTGAAGTTCTCCAGGGAGAGGAAACTATCAGATGTCACGCTGAAGAACAGCATAAGGGCTAAAAGCGTCCACACCGGCGCTAACTCCCGCGACCGGGCGAACAGATCTCGGATCTTCATTTGAACATTTGATGTGCTGTGCACGTCACTCCGTGTGCTCATAACTGCTCCTGTGAGTTGAAAATTTGAGATTGAAAATTAGCCATTTCTCATGCTTTATCCAACAGCATGTCCTTGGTCACTTCCACGCCTTCGAAGTCGGCAACGATGCGACCTTTGGACATGACTAAAATGTGTTCGGCCACGGAGAGGATCGTTTCCGGTTCTGAGGAGATGACGATGATGCCTACGTTGTTTTCGCTCAGTTCGCGAAGGATCTTGAGGACTTCCTCTTTCGCGCCGACATCCATGCCCCGCGTGGGTTCGCTGGCTATGAACACTTTGGGTGGAAAGACGACCCAGCGGGCGATGGCGACTTTTTGCTGGTTGCCGCCGCTCAGGTTGCCCACGGCCAGGTGGGGGTTGTTGGGACGGACCCCTACCCGGTCTATGGCTTGTTGGGCCACTTGGACTTCGTTTTGGGTGGAAAGGAGGAAGCCCGTGATGCGGTTCAAGTGGGCCAGGGAAATGTTCTGGTAAATGGGCGCGGAGAGGAAAAGTCCCTGTTTACGGGATTCGATAACATACGCAAGTCCCGCGTCGATGCTTTCCCGCGTGGACCCTTTGGGGAGGGGGCGACCGTCTAAAAGTACCTCTCCGTCGTCGTATTCCCACAGGCCGAAAATGGCTTTCCCCAGTTCAAAATGTCCGGAACCGACTAACCCGTAAATGCCCAGGATCTCTCCGCGGCGCAGGTCAAAGGTTACGTTCTCAAACATGCGATGCTTGGTGAGGTGTCGCACGGAGAGCACTACTTCGTGGGGTTCTGTTTCCTTGACGACGACGGCTCCCTCGTAGGGTTGTTTGAAGAAGTCCACTTCTTTGCCCAGCATGAGGCTGATGAGTTCGTCCTTGCTGGTGACGGACGCGGGTAGGGTCGCGATTTTTTCCCCGTTGCGCAGCACGGTAATGCGGTCGGCCACTTGCATAACTTCTTCTAAAAAGTGGGAGATGTAAATGACGCTGTGGCCTTGACGGGCGAGTTCGCGAACGAGTTCCAGCAGGCGTTCTGTTTCCTTGGGGGAAAGAGCAGATGTGGGCTCGTCCATGATGAGGACTTGCGCGCCCGAGGTGATGGTGCGAGCGATTTCCACCAACTGGTGCACGCCAAGAGGGTAGTCCTCCAGTTTTTTGCGCACGTCCAGGGTGAAGCCCAAACTTTTCAACGCGATGTCGGCTTCCTCGTACATGCGCTTCCAGTCAATTACGCCGGTGGGCGTGGTGGGTTGGCGGCCCAGGAAGATGTTCTCCGCCACGGTGAGCACGGGCATGACGCTCAGTTCCTGGTGGATCATGGCGATGCCGTGATCCAGGGCCTCCTTGGGCGATTGGAGGCGGATGGGGCGGCCCTGCCAGTACATTTCACCACTGTCGGGCCGGTACACGCCCGCGAGGATGCGCATCAGGGTGGATTTGCCCGCGCCGTTTTCCCCCACAATCGCGTGCACTTCGCCCGGATACAGATCAAAATCCACACCCTTCAGGGCATGGATTCCTCCGAAGCGCTTGGATATGTTTTTCAACTCCAGCAATGGCGTCTGATTGGCCATAGACCCTTCCCTAAATGTGGAGTGCTTCCTGGGCACGACGGGAATACGCCGTGCCCAGGAGCGTCCATGTATTGCTTAGGCCAGGAGGTGCTTTTCCAGCCAGAGGAGGCCGGGAGCAGCACCGATGCCGTATCCCTTGAGGAGCCACGGCTTGTCGGATTTTTCCTTGGAAGGCGGTAGGATCGCGGGGCCATCCGCGAGGATGAATTCGGGAATGTCCTTGCCGCCCACCTCTTTCTGCATCACTGCGTAGTAGCCGGCGACGAGAGCGCCCCAGTGGATGCGGGCAGCGGAGTTGCGGGCGGTGGCGTGGAGTTTGCCGTCGAGTACGGCCTGCACCGCGGGAGGCATGCCGTCGATGCCACCGAGGACGATCTCCCCTTCGCGGCCCGCGTTCTTGATGACCTGGTACGCGGCCAGGGCCATGTCGTCGTTGTGGAAGAACGCGGCGTCAATCTTCTTGTACCGGTTGAGCAGGTTCTCCCACAACTGGGCCACTTTGTTCACGTCCCAGTCCGCGGGGGACTCGTCCAGGACCTTGATGTCCGGGTAGCGCTTGATAACGTTGTAGAAGCCCTGCGCGCGACCCTGAGCGCCGGTGTGCCCCAGGGAGCCCTGGGTCATAATCACGTTCCCCTTGCCCCCAATGGCGTCCACCAATGCCTGGGTGACCTGCTCACCCATCCACACGTTGTCAGGTGCAATGAACGTGTGGATCTTGAGTGCGCCCCAAGGAGCGAGCATGGTGTCCATGTCGATGACCGGGATACCCTTGTCGATCATCTTCTGGACAGGTTCCACCAGGGAGCCAATGCTCAGGGGCTGGATGGCCACGAAGTCCCAGTCCTTGCTGGCCATGTCGTCGATGGCCGCGCGCTGCTTGTCCACGTTCAACTGGCCATCGTACCAGGTGATGTCCACCCCGAGCCATTCGGCCCACTGCTCGACCGTGTCCTTGCCCTGGGCACACCAGGTGGCCTGGAGCCCTGCGTTGGAGAACGCGGCCTTGAGGCGGCGCTTCTGCTTGCCTTCAGCAGCGGCGGTCACCGCGGCGGCAGCGGGGGTGGCTTCCTTGGGTGCACAGCCGGCAACGAAGTTCACGCTGGCCAATCCAAGGGAGGCCAAGAAACTGGCCACAAGAAAACGACGTCGGGACATTTCCTTTTCGAGCATGATAATAACCTCCTCAAATGTGTGAAAGTACATGGTGAACCACAGTTTTCACGCTTGGTAATGGGCGATTCTTCCCCTCCTGTGAGCAATCACCCCCTTTCCCCTTCACCTACTCGGTTTTCTCGACAACGGCATCCCAAATTCGACGCTCGTTCTCGGACGTGCGTTCAATGTCGCGCATGGCGAGTGTGACGTATAAGGCTTCGATAATCGCGATCTGAGCAATGCGGGAGGCTATGGCCTCGGGGCGGAGTTCCCGGGAGATGGACAATAGAACGATATCCGCCTCCATGGTCAACGGTGCCGCCGCGTTGCCGCAAATGGCGATAGTTGTTGCCCCGTGTTTTTTGGCTTCTCTGAGGGTGAGCACAGGATCGGTCGAGGACCCTGTCTGGGAGATGGCCACAACGACGTCCTGGGGGCCTAACAGAGAGGCTTGCATGAGTTGTAAATATGAATCGGTCTCAACAATGCAGTTCACACCAATGCGGAAAAGCCGGTTGTACATCATGTGTGCGATGGGTCCAGATGTGCCTACACCGATGATGAGTACCTTACGGGCACGGCCCAATGAGTCCACGGCTCGAGCGAAGGCTTCTGTGTCCAGGATGCTGAGGGTATCCTGAAGCGCTTGGATGCCCGCGGAGAAAACTTTGTTGGTAATGGTTTGGGGGTCATCGTCTTCACTTACGGAAGCCTGGATGAGGCGAACTGGTGAGGCCGTATCCCGAGCGAGCGCGATCTTAAATTCCAGGTATCCACGATACCCGAGGGAACGGCAGAACCGGATAACGGTCGGATCACTGACGCCTGCCTGTTTGGCTAACACGGCAATAGGCATCTGGAGCACATCGTGCGGGTGGGTTAAAACGTAATCGGCCACCTTTTGTTCTGAAGGTGAAAGGCTTTCGTATAAGGAACGGATGCGCACTAGTGCTTTTTCGTTCACCAAGGTGTCCTATGGTCCGGCTTGTTGGGGGATGATGTCCTAGTTTGATGTTGCATTTGAGCGACCGGATTCCAATTGGATTAGTATTACTACTACTCAATCCGATGGTGGTGTAATTATACTACAAGAGGCCCTCCCTGTCAAGACCCAATGCGCGACTAAACGCCACGGCCGGCCGTTGAAATTGCGGCCTTCGTGGGGCGCAACCGCCGAGGCGGTTCGGTGTAGCCCCCGCGAGGGGACTTTGCAAACGAAGCCCGCAACGTCCAGTTGCCGGGCGTCTTGTGCGGTCTTCACCCACGGGTGATGGCCGCGGCCAAAGGGCGTTAGGGCCCCGATACGGCCGGGCCGACAGTTGAAAACTGCGGCCTTCGAGGGGGCGAAACCGCCGGGGCGGTTGGTCGCAGCCCCCGCAAGGGGGCTTTGCAAGCGAAGCCCGCAACGTCCAATTCCCGGGCGTTCTGTGCGGCCTCCACCCACGGACGGTGGCCGCGGCCAAGGGGAGTTGGGCTCGACACGGCCGGCAGTTGAAAACTGCGGCCTTCGGGGGGCGAAACCGCCGGGGGCGGTTGGGCGCAGCCCCCGTCAGGGGGCTTTGCAAACGAAGCCCGCGAGGTCCAGTTGCCGGGCGTTCTGTGCGGCTTCCACCCACGGGCGCTGGCCGCGGCCAAGGGCGGTGGGCCCCGACACGGCCGGCAGTTGGAAACTGCGGCCTTCGGCTGCGAAACCGCCAGGGGCGGTTAATCGCAGCCCCCCGCTAGGGGGCTTTGCAAATGAAGCCCGCAACTTTCAGTTGCCGGGCGTCCTGTGCGGCTCCACCCACGGGCGGTGGCCGCGGCCGGGGGGCAGTGGGGCTCGGGGCGGCCGGCAGTTGAAAACTGCGGCCTTCACTTGCGAAACCGCCGGGGGTGGTTCGACGCAGCCCCCGCAGGGGGCTTTGCAAACGAAGCCCGCAACGTCCAGTTGCCGGGCGTTTTGTGCGATTTCCACCCACGGACGATGGCCGCGGCCAAGGGCGATGGGCCTCGCCACGGCCGGCCGTTGAAAACTGCGGCCTTCGGGGAGGCGAAACCGCCAGGCGCGGTTCAGTGCAGCCCCCGCAGGGGGCTTTGCAAATGAAGCCCGCAACTTCCAGTTGCCGGGCGTTCTGTGCGGTTTTCACCCACGGATGATGGCCGCGGCCCAGGGGCGATGGGGCCCGACACGGCCGGCAGTTGAAAACTGCGGCCTTCGGTTGCGAAACCGCCGGGGGCGGTTAATCGCAGCCCCCGCAGGGGGCTTGGCAGATGAAGCCCGCAACGTCCAGTTGCCGGGCGTTCTGTGCGGCTTCCACCCACGAACGCTGGCCGCGGCCGAGGGACGGCGTGGCTCGGAGGCGGCCGGCCGTTGAAAACTGCGGCCTTCGAGAGGCGAAACCGCCAGGGTGGCTCGACGCAGCCCCCGTCAGGGGGCTTTGCAGATGAAGCCTGCAACTTTTAGTTGCCGGGCGTTTCGTGCGGCTTCCACCCACGGGCGCTGGCCGCGGGTGAGGGTAGTGGGCTCGACATACCCGGCCTGGTTCAGTGCAAGTTAGCGCCGTTTAGCCTGGCTTAACACACTTTGCATTCCCTGACCTCGAGCACCGCCCTTATATGGGAGGAGGTGTCGGTCCCCGTGGCAGAGTCGACCCCATTCCTAATTCCAAAAGTGATCACCCCTCTTAGACAGCAAATGCCTCCAACTGAGACAGTTATGAGATATCCCCTAATAGAATGAAGGCGTGCAAACTCAGTAAGGAGGAGGGATCCCGTCGATGAGTCCACATATTCAATCGCGCATAATACGCCTTGTTCACATCCTCATCATCACCGTATTACTTATCCCCCTTTTTACCCCCATCATCGAAGCCGCAACTCCTGCCGATCCGGCGCAGATTGAGGCTCAGCGTCGGGTAGATCCCCGGTATCTTCCCACCGACGCTTATGAGCGTAGAGATTCCTTGACACACCCTTTCTTCATGGGAGCGCTCACTTCTGCCAACGAGCAACTGAGTATTGAGGGACGCACCTTAGGAGAGACGGTGCGCGGGCTGGACAAGGAGGACTTCCTCGCCTTTCACCTCGCCCGACCCGCTAAAGTACGGGTGGACGTGTACTACTTCAACGAGGTAAACGCCACCTTGCAAGTAGAGGTGTTGGACCTCTCCGGATACCGTCGGGGACTGGCATCCTCCCGCATCGACGGCGCGAGCCTGCGCGATCTGCGCCTGGAGCCAGGCTACTACATTATTCACCTGACCCATGTTAAGGGGTTCGGCACTGACTACAACGTTCAAGTGACCCTCCAGGAATGGGTGGAGATGCCCACCCACCGCGCGCCCGGCCTTGCCGCGCCTGTGGACCGTCAGCGAGCCCCCAGTGCGCCCGCGCGCGTGCAGGACGCGTACGAGCCCAACGACACCCTCGACACCGCCTACGACTTCGGCACCATCCTGCCTCCCGGGTTCAACATCTGGAACGCGGAACTTGGCTGGACAGACACAGGCGTAGATAATGACGACTACTACCGTGGTGTTATCCTGGAACCCTCTAACTTCTTCATCCGCGTCGACTACCAGTACGACTCAGTTCACGCCGAACTCCTGGACGAAACCGGAGACACCATCGCACTGGGCAACTCCTCCGGGAGTGCCGTTATCATCTCTGCCCAGAACCTTCCTCCTGGTGCCTACTACCTGCATGTGTGGGGCGCCGTCGAATACAGCCTGTACAACGTCTGGTGGGGAATTCGCTCATTGCAGCCCACTGATACCCCCACTCCCACCCCTACCGATACCCCCAGCCCTACCCCCACCGACACGCCCAGCCAATGTCCGGAAGACCCGGACGAACCCAACGAGTGGATTGACCAGGCCAAACCCATTGACGTTAATGTGGCCATTGAACGCGTCATCTGTCCTGAAGGGGATGAGGATTTCTTCGCCTTTGAAGCCACTCAGGGCCAAATGATTCACATCACACTCACCGATCTCCCCGAGGATTTCGACCTGGTATTGTGGGATCAGAACGGCAACTACCTGGCGGATTCCTCTTCATCGGGAACAGCGGAAGAGATTATCCAGATAGTAGCCCCCTACTCAGGCGTCTATTACGCTCACGTCTCCGGCACGAAACCGGACGGATCCTTCCGCTGGAGCCCTTACCCGTATGTGCTCCTTGTGCAGGTCGAGGCCCAATCCATCGAGACGCCGACCCTCACCCCCACACCAACTATCACCTCAACACCTACCCCATCACCAACACCCTGTGCGGACGCGTATGAACCCAACAACAACATTAGAGAGGCGCAGGACATCTTCGCCATCAACACAGTCATCGCCTGCTTCCGCAACAGGAACGATGAGGATGTCTACAAGCGGGTGATGAACCCGGGCGACGTGACGCGGTTCTGGATCATCGACGTAAGCCAGGTGCCCGAGGGCACGCGCGTCTCAGTCATCAGCCCGCAAGAGCGCATCGAGAAACAAGAGGTGATACGCGCGGGCGTGGATCACATGCTCGTGGAAATCTCCCAGGCCGGCCCCTGGTACCTCCTCCTCACACCGCCGGACTACACACCCCCTTCCGGCCTTGGCTATCGTTTCTCCCACATTGTCAGCGCAAACCTAACGCCTACCCCCGCGGCGTGCACAGACCCGAACGAACCTAACAATACCCTGGCGCAGGCCACCGACGTCACCACCCGCACCTCCGTCCAGGCCTGTCTGGCAAACGCCTCAGACGTTGACTTCTATAAGCGCACCATGAACGCTGGCGACAAGGGCAAGTACTGGCACATCGCGCTGAGCCGGTTGCCCAAGAAGGCGCAAGTGACCGTCCGGGACCCGGAGGGCGCTCTCGTGGCAACGGGTGAGGGCGGCGCTGGGACGCTGGACGTGTACGTGGCCACAACCGGAACCTACTTCGTGTCCATCGTATCGGGTGAATATGTGCCCGCCAGCGGGCTGCAATACACCTTCGCCTATACTCTGGACGGCACCGCGCCTCCTCCGGCGAGTTATGTCTGCGCGGCCGGTCAGGACACCAACGAACCCAACGACACGCTCAGCACAGCCACCGACCTGGACGCATTGGGAGGTCTCGCCACCGCCTGCTTCGAGCGCAACGACGACCAGGACTTCTACAAGGTAGACGTTCCTTCCTCCCAACAGGGCCAGGTCCTGGCCTTCCGCCTCATTGACCTGCCCACCGCGGTGACACTCTTCATCTACGGCCCCAACGGTGAGGTACTGCGAACCCTGCCGCCGGACCGGATCGAACGTGGGCAGAATGTACACAACTTCATCTACGCGGACATCACCCAGGGCGGCGTGTACACCCTCCAGGTGAGCCCCTCCTTCACCTTCGCATCCCCTAGGGCCAGCAGTACTACCCAACAACTCATGTACACCGTGGAATACGCGTTTGTCCCGCCCACACCCACGCCCACGCCGACTTCCACACCCACAGTAACCCCCACCCCCACAGCGACCCCCACCTTCACGCCCACGCCCACACCCACACCCACGCCCACGGGCACTGCCCCCGAGGCTGTGTCCGTACAGGTCTCGCAGCATCCCCTCTCCTTCAACGTGCTCCTGAGAGCAGACGTTATCTATCGCGACCCAGAAGGATGTCGGAACATCGAGTGGGCAGAACTGTGGTTTGGCGACCTGGGGACGCAGACGAAGGCTCACTTCAAGGCTCACGTGAACGGCCCGTACCCCGGCGCGTCCGACGTGGGTTCTGTCTATCTGGCGGACGAAAAGGGCGGCTGGCAACTCATCCCGTACAACACCAACTTCCCCCAGACCGCGGAGAACTCCGCCGCCAAACTTATGGGCGCGTCTGACCTCAACCGCGTGGGAGGGCAATACATCGCCACAGCCTGGTGGTGCGAGAATAGCACCGACCTGCGCGTGGTCTGGGCCTTCTACCTGAAACAGTCCATGGTGGGCGAACACAGGATTGTAGGCCGGGCTGCCGACATCACCGGTCGTCAGGGTCTGGCCAAACGTCTCCAGCGCGTGGAGGTCCTCGCGCCTACGCCCACCCCGGTGCCCGGCTCCACTAACCTGCGCTTCAGCGGGCACACCTATGTGGGCAACAAGGGAGTTCGGAACGTCCCGTTGCCCGATGTCACCTTTACCATCGAGAAATGTTCGGGGAGCACGTCCCCCCTGGCAACGAACAAGAGCGGCAGCAACGGGGCCTTCTCCATCACCGGACTTATGCCCACGTCCACCGGACCCAACGACAGGTTCTGTCTGACAGCGGTCGCGCCGCTGGGATATCGGTTTGTCGACTTCGCATACCAGGGCACAAAGCGCCTGACGGCTTCGGTTGGTGGGAACGGGGTGACATCTCCGGCTCGCGTCACCCTCTTCACCGATAGTGTGGCCACGATGTGCCCTGGTGGCTGCCTTGACACCGTCGCCTTCGACAGCCTGGACATCTGGTTCCTGCCCGCGGGCATGGTGACCGAGGAACCCACGCCCACCCCAACGTCCACCATCCCGCCGACGCCCACGCGGCCCCCCACGGCCACGCCCACACCCACCGCGACGCCGCAACCCGTGCCCAACCAGTCCTACCGCGACGTGGGCAAGGTGCGCGTCTGGGCCGACAAGTTCGAGCAGTCCGGCGACACCACCGTGGCCAAGGGCCGCGTCTACATCGGCAAGCAGGGCAACGACCCCAACGGCAAGGACCGTTTCTTCCGCGTCGACCCCATCACCGTGAACGTGGGTGGAAACGACTACGGCCTCCAGGGCACCGTCTCCTGGAAGAACAGCGGCGACCTGACGATTGAAGGCGCGCTCATGCTCCAGCCCCACGCCATCCCCATCCTGGCCGGGGACAAACTCCTGGTCAACCGGGACACGGGCGTGGTCACCGTCAGCGGGCTGGTCAAGAAGTACCTCATCGACAAACTGGGCAAGCAGCCCAAGTTCGACTTCAACCCGCAGGTTCAGGTTAGCGTCCTGTGGGACTACGTCCGCCTCACCGGCGAGGTGACCATCAAGGACCTGCCCGAGAACCCCGACGCCAAGTTCAACGTGGAGGTGCGCCTCAAGTTTGACGGTAGCGTTCAGGGCACCGTGACCAACTCCAAACTCACGTTCAAGATCGCGGGCGGCACCCTGGTGGCCGAGAATCTCTCCCTGGACACGGACGGCGGGCTGCGAATTGGGAAGGCAACACTCACTTTCCCGGGCATCAAACCCATCGTGGTCAACGACATGACCATCGGTCCCGATGGCTTCACGTTCAAGAACATGACCGCGGGTGCAGAGTTCGACATCCCGCCGCTCAACCTGGGCGACTTCTTCATTATCGAGGGCGAGGCGAAGAAGCCAAACCAGCCGTTAAAGGCCATTTTGCACCTTGAGGTACAGGGGAAGACGTATCGGGCTGGCCGTGTGCCCGCGAGCGTACAGATAACCGCGTTCAACGCCAAGTACAAGATTGAAATTGCCGGCCGCGTGCGCCTGCCCAAACTGCCCGTGAACAGCAATGTGACCTCCTCCAACATGCGCCTGACGTTGCAGGACGGGAAGTTGACGGGCAGCATCGGTAAGTTGGAGATCACCCTGGCCGGCCGTCCCTTTGTCATGCACGACCTCTCCTACGACTTCATCAAGATGGCCGCGAACCGCGCTCCCGGCCACGCGCGCGCCGCAGAGGCGGTTGCCTTCAAGTACGTCCTCATCGCCAAGCGCTCCGAGTGGTCGCTGCCCAAGTCATGGCAGTTAACGGGCATGGACACCAAACTCTTCATCGAGAACGTGTCCATCTCCGACCAGAGCCCCTACATTCACATCGGGGGCGCGGGCACGACCCTGTCCATCAAGAAGAGTTACTGGTTGGGCGGTAAGCCCGGTCAGGGCTCGGGCGTCCGTTTCAACCTGGAGAAAGCGGAACTCAAATTCGTGGACACTTTTCAGAAATACGTGTTCGTCTTCTACGGCTCCATAGACTTCATCCTGGGCGGGAAGAAGAACACGGTCGGCCAAACCGGCCTGGGCGGGGGCATCAAACTCACCGTGGACAACGGCAAGGTGACGAGCACCATCACCCGGGCCCAGTTGCAGGTGGGCGGCCTGAACCTGCTGGTTACCAACATGAAGTATGAGGACGACAAGTTCACCGCCCAGGAGGCCAAACTCACCTTCCCACAGTCCTGGATGAAGTTTGCCAGGGGCGGCACGGTGGCCGCGGTGGTGCGCAACCTGCGCATCGACCAGGATGGCGTTTCCTGGGATGGCTTTGGCAGCGAAATCGGGCTCAATGACCTGCAGTTGGGCAAGGTGCTCCAACTAAAGAACATGAAGGCCCAGATTGTTCTCAACGCGAAGAAGGAGTACGAGGTCACCATTAGCGGCACCGTGCGCGTTCTGACCGCGGACCTCCAGGCTGCTCGGGCTGCGGGTGAACACCTGCGGGCCAGCACTGTCCAGGGTGTGGAAACCGCCTTTCAGGTGGTAGTGAACAACGACGGCAAGGTTACGGGCACGGTCAGTGCCTTCAACCTGGACTTTTACGGTTTCACCATCAAGGCCTCGGGCATCAAGTGGACTGACGACGAGATGACAGTAAGCGAGGCCGTGCTGAAGTTGCCCGCCAGTGTAGGTGGCGCCGAGGCCAAACTCTGGGGCATGACCATCGGCGGTGACAAGGATTTCGACGTCAAGGGCGGGCGTTTCAAGATCAAGAACCTCTCCTTTGCGGGCATCGGAGTTGAAAACGCGTTCGCGGAATTCAAGCAACTGGACAACGGCCGTTACACCGTAGCCGCGAGCGCGAAGATGAAGTTTGCCGCCTTCGCGGTGGAGGGCAAGTTCCGCATCGAGGTGGACACCAAAGGAACCGTTTGGTTGCGCGAGGTGTTCGTGGCCTTTGAGGTCTATGAGCCGGCCAGTGGCATTGCCCTGGATTCGACCGGGCTCTTCATCACGCGCATTTCTGGTCGTTTCAGCATGAGCGAGCACGACCTGACTATCTCCTTCGGGTT